>JADMIO011701059.1_pt1 | contig 117187 bp, 77 predicted proteins | sample 8958161 | NCBI WGS metagenome assembly JADMIO01 (sample SAMN16585339, study PRJNA669376) | soil metagenome | isolation source: Crop rotation soil | place: USA: Cullars Rotation, Alabama | collected 2011
TATGGTGAAAGTTGGAACCTCTTACGTGCCGATCAGATTAAAACGAAAGGCCCAGTCTTTCGACTGAGCCTTTCGTTTTATTTGACCATGTTGGTATGATTTAAATTAATACGACTCACTATAGGGTCAGTGCGGCCGCGACTTCAAGTCACGTGAATTCCAAGCTTCGGATCCCACTGTGCTGGAAAGAGTGCGTTAACGGAAATCGCGCAAAGCGCAAACGTCGGCATTCATCTCGATGAAGCAGCGATTCCCATCAGCGAAGAAGTCAAAGGCGCGTGCGAGATTCTCGGACTCGATCCGCTTTACGTCGCTAACGAAGGCAAACTACTCGCGATAATTCCGGCGAACGTAGCGGACAAGGTGCTCGCCGCGATGCGCGCGCATCTGCTGGGACGCGACGCTGCAATCATCGGCGAAGTCGTTGCCGACCATCCTCATTTCGTCACGATGAAAACGCGCGTCGGCGGCACGCGCGTCGTGGATATGCTGAGCGGCGAACAATTGCCGCGGATCTGTTGAAACGGCAACTCAGCCGTCCACCCGGGACCGATAACTTACCGTGATTTAGACTTGGCCTTGATTTCCACGAGGAGCTTTTGCAGCATAGTGAAATCGAGCGGCTTGGTAAGGTGATAGTCGAATCCCGCTTCCAGACTGCGTCGGCGGTCTTCTTCCATGCCGAAGCCGCTGAGGACGATGCCGCGAATGTTGGCATGCCGGGTCTTGGCTGCGCTCATGATCTCGACGCCGCTTCCATCGGGGAGGCCGATGTCGCTAATGAGCAAATCGAAGGGCGCTGCTTCGAGACTTGCGAGCGCGGTTTTCACATTGGTGGCAAGATCGACCTGATGACCTTGCCGGGTGAGCAGGCGGGAAACGATTCGCCGGGTATCGTCGTGGTCGTCCACGAGCAGGATGTGCAGACTCCCGGCCGGCGCGGCAAGAGTCGCCGACGAGCTTTGCGCCTCCAGTAATCGGTGAGGGAGACGAGTCAAAGTCACAGTGAATGTGGCTCCGTGGCCCTTCCCCTGACTCTGCACCGCAATGGAACCGCCCTGCCCTTCAACCAAACTGCGAGTGATGGCCAGCCCCAGCCCCAAGCCTCCGAACTGGCGCGTGACGGTGCGTTCGCCCTGCTCGAAGGCGTTAAAAATGCGGCCAGCCAACTCGGGCTCAATGCCCACTCCGGTATCGGAAACTAACACTGAAAGCTGGCCGACCTGCCCATCAGAGGACCGGACTTCAATTCGTCCGCCGTTCGGCGTGAACTTCACTGCATTATTCACCAGATTCCAGAAAACCTGCCGAAGTCGTGTCGGATCTGCCCAGGTCCAATGCTCCTGAGCCGACAGGTCACTCGTGACCACCAGTTCTTTAGCCACAATGTCTTCCTGAAGAATTTCGAGGGCGTCACGAATCGCCGCGTGAACGTCCACGGCCTCACAGTGCAGTTCAATTTTGCCGCGGCTGATGCGGGTGAGATCCAGCAGGTCATCAATGAGTTGCGCTTCCAGCTTTGCATTGCGGCGGATCGAAGTCAGCTCCTCGATCAACTCTTCGCGACCAACTACGGCGCTATTTTCGATAAGATAATTTGCGCCGGCAATCACGGGAGTAAGCGGCGTGCGAAGCTCATGGCTAAGCACCGCCAAAAAATCGTCCTTGGCTTGATTGGCCTTCTCCGCGGCGAGCTTGGCGGCTTCCATCTCACGGGTGCGGAGTTGATCGGTGATGTCGCGCGTGACTTTTGAAAAGCCCCGCAGATTTCCCTCGGAGTCGTGCACCGCGGTGATGAGGACGTCCGCGTGAAAGGTGGAACCGTCTTTTCGCACGCGCAAACCTTGATCACGCACATGTCCTTTTGCGGTCGCTTCTGCCAGCATCCATGCCGGTTTGCCGCGGGCGCGATCTTCCGGCGTGTAGAATCGTTCGAAATGTTCGCCGATGATTTCCTCCAGGGTGTAACCCTTGGTTTTTTCAGCCCCTGAGTTCCAGGTGGCGACACGTCCCGTGGGGTCGAGCATAAAAATGGCGTATTCCTCCACCTCTTCGACCAGCAACCGGAACTGCTCCACGCTTTGCCGCAGTCGCTCCTCAGCCTGCTTCCGCTCCGTGAGATCGCGCACGACTTGTCCAAAACCACGCAACTCACCAGTCTCGGGATCCAAGAGGGCCGTGATAACCACATTGGCCCAGAAGCGGCTGCCATCCTTTCGCACCCGCCAGTTCTCATCCTCGACTCTTCCATCAGTCACGGCGAGCATCAGCTCCTGCTCGGAATTTTGGGCTGCCATATCCTCTGGTGGATGGAAGCGTGAGAAGTGAGAGCCGATGATCTCGGCGGCCTCATATCCCGTGATGCGCTTCGCTCCTTCGTTCCACGTCTGGATGTAACCTTCCGGGTCCAGCGTGAAGATTCCGTAGTCCTTAAAGCTCTCGACGAGCAGACGGAAACGCTCTTCACTTCCCCGCCATTCGGGATGCTGGCAGCGAGGTTCTTCAGGCATACATTAGGTGGCGCGAGGATCAGGAATCGGTGAACGATTCGATTTTGATCATCCCCTTGCGCCTGCGTTTTCCATCAAATATCCAAACAAATTGCCCGGTCCTTGTCGGAGCAGCTTCACCTCCGCAAGCTCCCACAACATGCCAGAATGGCTGCGCCTGGCACTGCTGACAATTAGGATAAATCGAATCCAACCGACAGATCCGCAAACTTGGAAGTTTGCATGACGAAAAGAGAATAAGCATAGCCTATTCCTGTTTGATGAAACTAATCTCTCCGCTTCGCTCAATCCGGGCGACTCTTATCTTCGATAGGCTGTCCGTTTGTGCCCTTAGTCGCAAATCTTCTTCAAGGTCATGCTGGGAAATGTGGTTGCGCTGCATCGAAAGCCGTTGAATCTCCCCGTCTTTGACCAGGATGGCAGGTTGCCCTTTAATAAGACTGCCGAAGCGATGTGAATAACAGGCCAGGGCCGACAGTGCGCGATGAAGAAGCACGAGGACAAAGCCGGCGCCCAACGTCGGAAAGAATGAAGCTGACCCATTAATCCCGCGCGCGAGGACTGAAGCCAGGACTACGATGAGCACCGCGTCGAAGGCCGTCTTTTCCGCGAGCGATCTTTTGCTGCTTATACGAACCATCACAAGGGTCGCGGTGAGCACAATGACGCCGCGCAGGCAGATTTGCACAAAGGTAAGGGACTTTGGTTCCAGGGATAAGCCCAGAAGATCGGAAAAATAGCTGTAAAGAAGGCCCATCAGTTTAATCAGCTGTGAAACACGTTTGTCCGGGTAAGGTGAAATTTGCAGGCAAGAAGAATTCCATAGGTGCTATTCCTCTACTTCGGTTAATGGCGTCTCGGCCGGACCAGCCATTACTTCACCGGTAGCTGAAAAGCGGGAACCGTGACACGGGCAATCCCACGTTTTCTCAGCCTCGTTCCATCGCACAATGCATCCCATGTGTGTGCACACGGCTGAGTGCAAACTAAGTTTGCCTTGTTCGTTGCGAAAGGCTGCGACTTTTTTGCCCTTGAGCAGCACCACCTTTCCGTTGTCGCGCCGAATTTCCTTCAGCGAACTAGACTCGGGCTGCGAGAGCCATTGTTTCAGCATGTAATATGGATAGTCCCTGTTCTCCTTGACGTAGTCCCATGCTCCACCGAGGACTTTTTTTCGATTCACATCAAACAAGTCACTCCACGGATTTTTGATGTTTTGAAAAACGTCGAGCGCCATCATGGCGGCGAGCGTGCCGAAAGTCATGCCATTGCCTGAAAAACCGGTAGCGATGAATTGATGTGGCACATTTTCACCAACAAAGGGGAGTCCGTCATTCGTCTCGACCACCTGACCTGACCAGCGGTGGTCAATCCTGGCGTCGGGGATGAGCTTAAGGAGATATTTTTCGAGACGTTCATAATGTTGCTCGGAATTAGTTGTCTGGCCAGTCTTATGGTCAGCGCCGCCGAGGATCGCATAGTCGTGCGATTTTCCGCGATCAACTCGCAGATAGTTATAGGGATCGGCCGTATCCCAAAACGAAGCTTCGGGCACGGAGTGGCGCGGTATGGTCGCGCCGATCGCATAGCTGGTGTATGAGGCGAGTTTGGTTTGAAAAAGCATCGCGCCAACCAGACTTTTTGCGCCTTGCAGCGGAACATGCGTGGCGACCACGACCTGGCGACAGCGAATAGTGTGTCCATTTGCTTTCACAAGCGGTGGATCAACTTCAATTTGAGTAGCTTCAGTATGCTCGAAGAATTGCGCACCAGCATCACTCGCGGCTTTTTGCAGACCGGCGAGATACCTTCGCGGATGAAACTTTGCCTGATTGGCAAAACGGATTCCCGGCGACTCAACAAAAGGCACCTGTTCCATGAAAGTCGCGTCAAAGTTGAACTCTTCTGCGAGATTCCCATCATCCTTTAGCGACGCTATTTCGTGAGCATCATCCCGCCTTTCGGCTGGCGCATGCAAGTAACCCGGAACCCAAGTGAAGTCACAGTTGATACTTTCCTTTTGGACGATTTCGTGAATCTGGTTCATAGCGGCCGCGCCTGCGTCCCAGACCGCTTGCGCATGATCACGCCCGAAATTTTTCACCAACTCTCGTAATCGCACATCGGTCACATAGGTTAGATGAGCAGTGGTATGGCCAGTGTCGGCAGCCGCCAGCCTGTCTCGTTCGACTACTGCTACTGATGCGCCAGCTTTTGCCAGCAGATAGGCCGCGGTAATTCCGGTGATACCCGCACCAATCACCACGACATCCACATCCAAGTCGCGGCGCAAAGGAATGTGCTTGGGAAATTCAGCCGTGTCAGCCCAATAGGAAGTCGTATTCATCGTGCCAAAGATTTGGATTTCCCGTCTGTAAATCGCTTCGCGGTTGTTTTAGTGTTTCGCACCAGCCTTCAAAGTCGCGTGTCTGCATTTTTTTGTCGTCAAATCGAAAAACTAACGACCGGAATTTGACCGAGCCGCGAAGATTGTTCGCTATGAAACTAAAAACTCTCGAAGACCTATTTCACCACGAACTCAAAGATCTCTACAGCGCGGAGAATCAGCTCGTCAAAGCGTTGCCGAAAATGGCGAAAGCCGCGTCAAACGAAGAACTCAAGGCGGGTTTTGAAGAACATCTTGAGCAAACCAAGAGACACGTCGAGCGTCTCGACGAGATTGCCGCGCAGCTCGGGAAAAAGCTCGGCGGACACAAATGTAAGGCGATGGAAGGATTGATCGAGGAAGGTTCGGAACTGATCAGCGAAGATGCTGAAGATGGTGTTCGGGATGCGGGATTGATCGGCGCTGCCCAACGCGTCGAGCACTACGAGATTGCCGGCTACGGGACCGCCCGCGCGCTGGCGCAGCATCTCGGCCACGAAGACCTCGCGGACATCCTGACGGAAACTTTAGAGGAGGAAAAGGAAACCGATGTAAAGTTAACGGAGCTTGCCGAATCGGCCGTAAACGTTGAAGCAGCCAGCGAGTAGTCGTTCAACTCATAAAGCTGTCGCGCTGGATAGGAATCTCGTTCCTAAACCAGCGCGGCAGCTAAGAGTTCCACAAGCCGCACGCCGTTTCCGAATTGGTGCTGAGGTTTTCAAGCCGCACCAAACGAGTTTTCGCGTGTGGGCCCCGAAGGCTAAGAAGGTTGAAGTTGTTTTCGAAGATTCAGCCATTCATCCGCACCACCTTACGCGGGAAGACGATGGCTACTTTTCCGGCGAGACAAATTTCGGTGCGAATGCACGCTATCGTTTTCGTCTCGATGACGACGAAAAGTTGCTGCCGGATTTGGCGTCACGTTTTCAACCCGATGGTCCGCACGGCTGGTCGCAAATCGTTGATTCATCAGCCTTCGCGTGGAATGACAAAAATTGGCGCGGCTTAAAAAAGCGCGGTCAGGTGCTTTACGAAATGCACGTCGGCACCTTCACGCGGGAGGGCACGTGGGCGGCGGCGGCGCGGGAATTGCCGGAACTCGCGCGACTGGGTGTGACGGTCGTGGAAATGATGCCGGTCAACGATTTCCCCGGACGCTTCGGCTGGGGCTACGACGGCGTTTTGCTTTTCGCACCGGCGCGGCAATACGGTGAGCCGGACGATCTGCGCCGTTTCGTGGACGCCGCGCATGGCGCGGGCCTCGGGGTGATTCTCGATGTAGTTTATAATCACGTCGGGCCCGACGGGAATTACTTCAAAAACTTCGCCGATGATTATTTCACGGACCGTTATCAGTGCGAATGGGGCGAGCCATTCAACTTTGACGGGCCGAATTCCGCGCCAGTGCGCGAGTTTTTCATCGCGAACGCCTGCTACTGGATCGCGGAATTTCACTTCGATGGTTTTCGGTTCGACGCTACGCAATCTATTTTCGATTCCTCGTCCGAGCCGATTCTAGCGGCGATTACCAAAGCTGCGCGCAAGGTTGCGGGCAGCCGTGAGTTGTATTTCGTGGGCGAAAACGAACCGCAAAATGCGCAACTTCTCCGCGCTCGCAGCCGCGGTGGGTGCGATCTCGACGCTTTGTGGAATGACGATTTCCATCACACCGCCAGCGTGGTGTTAACGGGACGCAATGAGGCTTACTACAAGGATTATAAAGGCTCGCCGCAGGAATTTGTCTCTGCGGCAAAGCACGGCTTTTTGTATCAGGGCCAAAACTATCGCTGGCAAAAAAAGCGCCGCGGCACGCCTGCCTTCGATATCGAACCGGCCGCATTTATCGCGTTTTTGGAAAACCACGATCAGATCGCAAACTCCGCGTCAGGCAGCCGCATGCACACGAAGACTTCGCCGGGCCGCTACCGCGCGATGACCGCGCTGCTGCTGCTGGGGCCATGGACGCCGCTGCTTTTTCAAGGCCAGGAATTTGCGGCCTCGACGCCGTTTCTTTATTTCAATGACCTCGCCGCAAACCTGCGCGAATCCGTGCGGAAAGGGCGCTTTGAATTTCTCAGTCAATTCCCGACCATCGCCAGCACGGAGACACGTGAGCGCCTCCCGAAACCTTCCGACGAAAAAACATTTGAGTGCTCGAAACTCGACTTGAGTGAGCGCCAGAGCCATTCCGCGGCCTATGCGCTGCACTGTGATTTGCTGAAACTGCGTCGGGAAGACGCGCGATTCAGTGAGCAGCGGCGCGGCGGCGTGGACGGTGCGGTGCTTGGCGCGCACGCTTTTGTGCTGCGTTTTTTTTCGGAAAAAAATGACGGTGATGATCGCCTGCTCGTCGTGAATTTTGGCATGGCCATCGAACTGAATCCCGCGCCGGAACCGCTGCTGGCACCGCCGTTAAACAAATGCTGGGATACGCTCTGGAGCAGCGAGGCGCCGCGTTACGGCGGGCCGGGAATGGTGGCGCTGGAAGATGGAAACGATGTCTGGCAAATTCCCGCCGAAGCCGCGGTGGCGCTGCATCCACGGGCAATTTCAGATGAATCAAAAAAGCGGGAAAAAAGAAAAAAATGATGAAGCGCCACGGGATTTTTTGAAATGAATACTTCTGCGATGGAAAAAATTTGTGAACACACTCAACGCAGTGCGAAGAATCTTTTCCTGCCTTTCTGATTCAAAATAATTCCATGCACGAATCGCACACACGCACGATGAAATGGGACGGCGACCACGCCGCCCGCGAAACGTTGCTCACGCGCGAATGGCTCGTTACGAACGGTCTCGGCGGCTATTCGTCGGGCACGGTTTCAGGCGCGATCACGCGACGCTACCACGGCATGCTCGTCGCCGCGCTGCCCGCGCCGCTCGGGCGCATGGTGATGTTCAGCCATGTTTCCGAGCACTTGATTTTTGGCGACGAAGACGTCGTTTCGCTCGGTGGCGAAGAGCGCGCGGGCGGGCAACTCGACTTGCACGGCGCGGATTTTTTACGCGAGTTCCGGCTCGAATGGGGATTGCCGGTTTGGATTTACAAAGTGCGGGATGTGGTTTTAGAAAAACGCGTGCTGATGCCGCACCAGCAAAACACGGTGCATCTCGGCTATCGCGTGATCGAGGTTGGTGAAAAAATTCCGCGACTCGAACTGCGGCCCGCGTTTCACTTTCGCCATCACGAGCTGCCAGTGAACGAAGGACATGCCGATCCCTACAAAATCACGGCGGTGGAAAACCGTTACGAAATTAGCTCCGCACATCTGGATTTGCCGCCGGTGCGGTTGCGCATGTGCGATGCGCGCGCGCATTTCACGATTCACACGGAACGACTTCGCGAGGTCCACTATCGGCTCGAAGAACAGCGCGGTTACAAGTTTGTCGGCGATCTTTGGAGTCCCGGATTTTTTCATCTGCGCCTGGAGCGTGACAAAAGCGCGACGCTGGTCGCATCCACCGAGCCGTGGGAAACCATTGACTCACTTTTGCCGGACGAGGCGCGACGCGCGGAGCAGCAACGGCGCGAACATTTACTCGATGCCACCGCGCCGGGCGGCTGTCACGGCCTTGCGGCGGAATTGGTTTTTGCGGCGGATCAATTCATCATCACGCCCGCTGGCCGCGCCGAGGACGCAGCACGCGCGCATGCGGCGGGCGACGAAGTGCGCACGGTGATCGCGGGCTATCATTGGTTCACCGATTGGGGCCGCGACACGATGATTTCACTCGAAGGCCTCACACTCACGACCGGACGCCATCTCGAAGCGGGCTATATTTTGCGCACGTTCGCGCATTACGTTCACGAGGGGCTCATCCCGAACATGTTTCCCGATGGCGAAAAGGAAGGGCTCTACCACACGGCGGATGCAACGTTGTGGTTCTTCCACGCATTGCGGCGCTATCTCGATTTCACCAACGACCGCGCCACGCTGAAACTGCTACTGCCGGTTTTGTGCAAAATCGCGGACAAGCATCTTGCTGGCACTTTGTTTAACATTCGTGTCGATGCCGCCGATGGCTTGCTGAGTCAAGGCGAGGAAGGTTACCAGCTCACGTGGATGGATGCGAAAATGGGCGACTGGGTGGTTACGCCGCGACGCGGCAAAGCCGTGGAACTCAATGCGCTGTGGTTTAATGCCGTCTCGCAGCTTGCCGAATGGCTGGCCGACGAAAACGATCCGCGCGCGAATCGCTACGCTGACGCCGCAGCAAAATGTCGCCGCTCATTTAACTCACGTTTTTGGTGCGAGGAACGCGGATATTTGTTCGATGTCGTGGATTGTCCCGACGGCAGTAACGATTCCGCCTGCCGCCCGAATCAAGTCTTCGCCATTTCGCTCGAACATCCCGTGCTAGACCCCCAGCGCTGGTCCGCGGTTATGAAAATCGTCGAGGAAAAATTGCTTACCCCGGTCGGCTTGCGTTCGCTCTCGCCCGATCATCCGGAATACCAGCCGAATTACCACGGCGACTTACGCGCGCGCGACGCGGCCTACCATCAAGGCACGGTCTGGGCCTGGCTCATCGGCCCGTTCATTGATGCATGGAAAAAAGTGCATCCGGGAGAAGGCGAAAAAGCGCACGCATATTTGGATGGCTTCCGAGCGCATCTTGGCGAGGCGGGCATTGGCACGATCAGTGAAGTTTTCGACGCCCAGGAGCCATATACGCCGCGTGGCTGTATTGCACAGGCCTGGAGCGTGGCCGAAGTGCTTCGCTGCCTGTAATTCATACTATTCCCACACTACTTTGAGGTAAGTCGCTTGTGGGATATACCGCGAAGAGTTATCAATAAAAGGGTAATGGTGAGCCGCCGCTTGTCCCAGTCTTGACAGTTCCGTTCCATTTCACAGCGGCATTGTCCAGCACGAGCGGCTCTCCTATGGCGCTTTCTATTCGCACGTTGTCGAATACGATCTCTTTGGCATCCTGCACAAGAAAACCGCGGTCAGCCTTTATCCTCACATTTGAAAAAGTAATATTGTTCGCCATTTGGTCGGGAATGCCTACGATCCTACCCGCGAGTGGAGAGCGAGTGACTGTCAGATTCGTCACGTGGATGTCGTGGAAGTTGGGAATCGCTTTCGTTTGTCCCGGTTCAGCGTCGCGCGGGCCGATGTCGGTAGGTGTGTTGGCGTTCCCATTGTAGCGCATGTTGATATCGAAAGGCCGGCGAACATTCTTCATGTCTATGTCGGTATAGTTGATATCGCGAACGTCACCGCCTCTGCCTCGATAGGACTTAATACGCAGCCCGTTGTCAGTTCCATTGAAGGTGCAGCGGCGGACAATAACGTGGCTAAGACCATCCTGAGTAGGACTGCCAATGGAAATGCCGTGGCCGTGCAAGCATGTCAGCCCTTCGATGAGCACATCATGCGAGCCACTATGCAGGGCGACATTATCGTCTCCGGTGTCAATTTCACAATTGCGGATGACGATGCGCTCGCCGCCGATGTTAATCGCATCGGTATTGGGAGCATCGCTGGGAGCAAAGATGCGGACGTTTTCGATCAAGATATCCTGGCCATTGAGAACTAGGTGGTAACTAGGAGAGTTTGTTAGAGTAACGCCTTCAACATGCAGGCGTTGAACACCATTCAAGGTTATGAGGTGGGGGCGGGACACAATTCGGCGTCCCGGTGGATAGCGGCGCGCAGCCTTGTCAGACCAGATCCAGAAAATTGCACCGGAGCCATCAATCGTTCCGCTTCCTGTAATGGCCAGATCAGTTGTTCCTTCTGCACAGGAGATCAAAGAAGTCGGGCGAGGAGCGGGTTCTTTGAGGGTTGGTGTCGGCACTTCCGCAGGCCGATTGGGATCAGGAACTCCGTATTCCTCAAAATTATCGGGCGCCTTAATAGTTGCGCCAGCTTCGAGGTGCAAATCCATATGACTGGTCAGGAGAAACGGCAGCGTCTTGTAAGTCCCCGCCGACACAATGAGATGACCACCTCCCGCCTTCGCAATGGCGGCCATCGCGTTCTTAAAAGCTTCTGTATTTAATGTCTTGTAATCACCGATGCCGCCGAAGTCAGCGAGATTGAATTGTCTATCGGGAATAACAGGAGGCGCTGCGTTGATTTCCTCTATTGGTGTAGTCGTGATCTCTGCCGAATGAGCAAGAAGAGTCCCGGCAAGTAGAGTTAAGATTGCTTTCATGAGCATAAGGAAGTGACGATGCGATGTTAGATTTGGAGGAAGTTGATTTGCAAAGCGACGCGCGTTCAACCGGAAGAAGTGAACTTCTATCGCTGATATAACGGAATGTAGTGATAAGGCATGGCTAGGATCATAGTGTAAACGGCGGTGCAATAGACCGGGCCGATGCCATCCTTGCCGCTGTCGAGTGCGGGTTCCCAATGCGCCATGTCGCCGTCGCGCACGGCGGCGGTGAGAAGCGCATTTTTGATTTGGGCATACCATTTTTCCCAAGTGCCGCCGCCGATCATGTATTGAGCGGGCGCAGCGTAGTAGTTGCCATAGGTCCACCAGCGTTTATCTCCGCTTTCCTTGAATAGAAAATCTGAGCCGGCTTTAACCATCGGGTCATCGTAGTAGCCGCAGACCTGCAGCGAGTAAATGGCCGCCGCCGTGCGGGCGAACCCGGCTGGTTTTTTGCCCGTTTGATAATAGAAGCCGCCGCTGCCGGGTTCGGCACAACTGCGCACATAGGCCACGGCGTTATCTATTGTCGCCTGCGGCACATCAAGTCCGGCGTTTTTCGCCGCGCGCAACGCCACGACCTGCAGCACCGTCGCGGAAATATCGGATTCCTTGGGTCGGGGCTGGTAACGCCAGCCGCCCTCGCGGCTTTGCGCGTTGACGATGACCTTCATAAGCCTTTCGAGGCTGGGGCGGATCGCCGTGGATTTTGTCTGCCCGTAAATCTCGGCCAGCGCGATGCTGGCGATGCCGTGGCTATACATGTATTTGCTGCCATCTACGCCGCGAAAGGTTCCGTCGGGCTGAACCGTATCCAGCAGAAACTGCACGCCGGCGGCGACGTTTTTGTTGTATTCGCCCTCCTCCGGCAGGCAGCCGTTTGCCAAAAAGGCCATCAACGTGTAGCCGGTCATCGCCACGGGATAAAGCGCGCGCGCGCCCTCGATGTTGGACCATGCGCCGTTGGCCCCCTGTTTGGCGGCCAGCCATTTGAGCGAGCCTTTCAAGACGGCTGAGGTCGGCCCATCCACCACAACGGTTCCTTGCGCACCGTTGGTCGCGAAAGCACCCGCGGCAGTGAGCAGAATGGCGGCGAACAAAGTTTTCATGCAAAATTTTACGCGCGTGAAATGGTGGAGCGCGGCGTTCATCGGCTGCTACTTTGCTCGGCCAGATTGCGCAGGTATTGCTCCACCATCGGGCCGTATTCCTCGGGATATTTCTCGCGCTGCGATTGCTCGATAGCCGCACGGTCGCGCGGCGGCAGACCGAGGAACTGCGCGCTACCGGCAGCGGCGTTTTGCGCACCGGTTTGAAGTGCCTGCTCCGCGCCCGGTTTGTAACCGGTGGAATTTTTGCCTGCCTTGCCGCCCGGCTGGTTGCCGGACGCCAAGGCCTGCGTAGCATTGTTGTTCTGGCCCGGCGTGTTGCCGGGCGTGCCCGCGGGATCGCCCGGCTGTCCGTTTGCGCTGCTGGCGCTAATGCCAGACTGCGCCTGCCCAAGCGAGGCCTGGGCTTGGGCAATGGCTTGTTGAGCCGCCTCCGCGCTGACCTGCGCTTGAGCGGTTTGGTTTTGCCCGGCTTGGGAAGCGCCAGCGTTGAGAGACTGTTGCGCTTTTTGCATGGCGCCTTGGCCGGAGGACTGGGCCGATTGTTGTCCGGGCTGCTGGCCGCTTTTCGGTTGACCCGGTTGACCCGGTTGACCCGGTTGGCCCGAAGGCTGACTGCTCTGCTGCTGCGCGGCTTGCGCGACACTCTTTGCGGCGCTGGCAAGTTGTTGCGCGGCTTGTTGCGGCTGGCCGGAATTCATTGCCTTTTTCGCCTGCTCGATTTGCGTCTGCGCTCGGTTGAGAGCGTGCGCCGTCGCATTCGCCGCCGCTTGCTGTGACTGCTGCGCTTGCGGCGAAATACCGAGCGCGCTTTGCGCGGCAGTGAGTTGTTGCTGAAGCAGGCTGCGAACCTTGTAAAGATTCGCGAGCGCACTTTGCTCGGCTGTGTCGGCTTCAGCTCCGGCGGCTTTGGTCAGGTGCTTTTCCGCTGTGGTCATGTCACGCACCGCATCCGCCATCGGTTTTGCCGCGGCGCTGATCGTGGAGGTGAGCAGTTTTTGAAAGTCCGTGGCGTTGCTATGAATCTCGACTTGGCGCGGTGCGAGGGACTTGAGGGTGTCGGCCTGCGGAGGTGCGGCGGCTTTCACCGTTTCCAGTTCCACTTCCTGCTGCGCCTCGATGATCGGCTCAAGTGCATCCACGGCCTTTTGGGCGTCGGCAAGGACGCTCTCCGCATTTGCCTGCTTGTTAAGCTCGCGCGCGATGAGCTGGTCCGCAGTTTTGAGATGGCCCAAAGCGGTTTGCGCCGACTGCCCACGATGGACGGGATCGGCGAGCGCCGCTTGTGCCTGTTGCATCGCATCGGCCGCCTGCCCGAGTGACTGCGAAGCCGGCGGCAGCACGGGCAGAAGCTGTTGCTGCGTTTGTCCCGCCTGCTTTTTCAATGTCTCCTGCTGACGCGTGTCAGTGATGTTTTGCTCCGGTGTTTTTTGCTGTCCGGCATCGGCGACGGCCTGCGTTTCCTGCGCGATCATTTCCTCGGTTTGCTTTTTTGCCGCCTGCAAAACTGCCATGCGGTCGTTGCCGCCTGCGGCTTTGTTTGGATCGGCCTTGGCGGCGCTGGCCTGAGCCATGGCGTGTTGCAGGCTCGCTTGTGCGGCTTGTGTCGCGGCGAGCGCTTGCTGTTGTTTTTGCAACGCCGCGCCGGACTGGCTGTTTTTCATGTCGCTGCGTGAGGCTTCCATGTTGTTGCCAGCGGCGTTAAGCATGTCACCCGCCTGCTTGTCCCCCTGCTGCAAATCAATGCCAAGCGTGTGGCTGCGGTCAGCAATGTCCGCCGCAAGCTGATCGGGATCGGGCGCGGTCATGCCGGCTTTTTCCTGGTCCTTTTGCCGCTTCGCCTGCTCCTTTTGCAGCTTGCTCAAGTCCTTTTGAAACAACCGCTGCGTCTCCTGTTCGATGCGCTCCTGGTTGCGCTGGGCGTCTTCGGGTTTCTTGACGGGTCTTTTGGAAATCTCGGCAACTTTTTTGGCCAGCTCGCTGTTCGGGTCTTGCAAATTTTTCGCCTTCCACTTTTCAAAATCCTGCATGTCCACGCTGTTCGCGTTATCCTGGGTTTGCTTTAGAAGTTGTTGCTGGTCGTTGATCAACTTTGCCACCTGCTCCGATTGCTCGCGCATCTCCGCCTCCACATCCTGCGGCGGCATGAGCGCGCGGGACAGGCGGTGCATCTCGTCGCGCGCCGCTTTTTCCTGCGCCGCCGCGCCTGCGATGTCCTGTCGCTGAAGCGCCGCCGCCGCGGCCTCTGCGTGTTGCGCGGCCTGTTGCGCATTCACCTGCGCCGCCTGGAAACGCGCGGCGTAATCGCGGTTCGCCGGGTCGCTTGCCATCTCTCCGATCTTTTGCGCGACGAGTTTGATTTCCTCGCTGATGGCCGACTGCTCGGTCTGATGGCTTTCGAGCAAAACTTGAATCGCCTCCGCTTGCTCCGCCGCTTTCTTTCCCTGCTTCGCGCCGGAGATTTCGTTGGCGTTTTGCAAGTTTGCTCCCTCGCGTTTTTCGAGGCCTGAGACCGCTTGCGCCAGTTCGTCCACTGCTTGTTTGTGCGTCACCTCGGCAAGAAGACGCTTGATTTCGAGGCTGATGTTTTTCTGGTTGGAATATGCGTCCGCCACCTGTTTGAGCGCCGTCTTCGGGTCCTGCGCGTCGCGCGCGCTTTGCAGTAACTCGATAACTTTCCGCATGTCGCTCTCGCTCAATTTTGTCATCGCGGCGCGCAGTTTTTTCAGCGAATCGAGTTCGCCGCTGGCCAGCCCGTTGCGCTCGTATTCGCCAATCATCGCGTCCCATTGCGCGAGCAATTTTTGCGACTCGGCCTGAATCTGCTGCTGACGAATTGCGCCTTCGCGCAAATGCTCGCCGTCCGGCGACGGCGAAGTTTGCGCGAAGCAGCACGGCGAGGCCGCAGCGCAGAGCGCGAACAACGCGATAAGCGCGCGGTTACTGGCCCGGCTTGGCGAAAATAACCGTGCCGAGCTTTTGATTGAGCTGGTCCTGGTCTGTGGCGATTTCATTGAGTCCTCCGATACTGTGCATGAGGCGGTTGTTTAAATCAGCGAGCTTGTCCGCGCTGCTGACGATCTTTGCTTGAAAATGTTCACTCGTGCCGATGCCGGGGCCTGTCACGTCGTTGGTGTCGAACACCTCGAACCAATATTCGAGCGTGCTGTCAATCGGCGGGCGTGGATTGAGCGCGCCAAGCTTCCAGTCGAAGCGGCGCGAGACGCTTTTCCCGGTTTTTCCCGCGAGGTCGAGCTCCACGGTTTTCTCCGCGCCGCCTGTCTCCGGGTTCACGACGTAGTGCAAAACCGCGCGCGCAATTCCGAAATCATCGTCCGCTTCAAACGCGACCAACATCGCGCCCTGCGGCGTGACCAGTTCCTCGCGTCGCTCGGGAAAAGTGATTTTCACCGTCGGCGGTTTGTCCGGCACGAGGTCAATGCGGTAAGTCGCCGCGTCGCGCGAAGCGATGCCATTTTCGTCCACGAGACGGATGGAAAATCCGGTCACGTCCTTGCCTGGAATTGGGATGACGCCGGTCAACTCGCGGCGGTCGCGCGCATTCAGGTTGAGCGGAATTTTGGCGTCCACACCAGCGAGCAACACCGTCGCCTCCTTGATGTTGCGGCTGGCTTTCACTTTCAAATTCAAGCGGCTGCCCGCGAGCAAAGTTAAATCGCCCGGCGCACGCCGCACCGTTCCCAACTTCGTGTAAGCGGGATAAACCTGCTCGCACTCGACGCTCATCACGCCGGGACGCGGCAGCGCATTGACGTGGAAAAATTCCGTCGCGGCATCGTTGAGCCGGATGGAATACGTGAACGGTTCCTGCACACTCTTGAGCCTCGTGGAAAACTTTCCGCGCGCGTCGGGGTCGACGTTGAAAGTGAACTCGTGCGTCAATCCGGTCGCGCTTTTTACCGTGAGCTGTCCGGCGCCGGGCACGACTCCTTGCGCGGTGGCTTCGATTTTCAAATCATCGCCGACACCAACCACGGCGTCGCCGGTCACGTTGATGATTTGCGTTTTGCGCGGAACAGCTTCGCGCGACAAAAACGCTCGTTTAAACAAAGTCACACTCGACCGTCCGCCCCATGCAAAGAGCGCTCCCGCCACGATGATCGCTCCCGCAACCGCCAGCGCGACACGCCACAGCCGTTTCGTTTTCACCACCGAGCGCCAATCCAGCCGCGCCGCCATCGCCTCCGTCTCGGCGATGAGTGCTTTTACCAACCCCGCTGAAACTCCGCCGTCCTGGGAGCGTGCGAGCTGGATGGACGCAATGAAACGGCTGCGAAATTCCGGCAGCGCACGCTCGATGCGCAGTGCGATTTCGTCGTCGCCGGGCCGTTTCCAAAATGGCCAAAGCGCGTGCCGGAACAAGACGAACCCTGTCACGCCGAGACTGAAAACCAGCACTGCGGCTCGCGTTAGCCACGAAAGATCAGCGAGCCAGTCCACAGCCATTTCCACGGCAAGAAACGCCACAAACAATGCAACGGCGAGCGACGCTCCGGTCGCGGCGATGACCAGCGCGCGTTTTTCCCGCACGCGCGAGAGGCGCACCAGTAAGCGGCGCACATCGGCGGAATAGGAAGCGGGCGTTTCCGTTTTCATTTCAACAGCGACCTCTTGCGCAAAATCCACTCGGTCGTGGCGACGAGGAACAACAGCAAAAAATAAATCGGCGACGACCACAAATCGGCGTCCACCGTCGAGCGCACGCGCTCCGTATTTTTGCCGATGGTTTCCGCCAACTTCGGCAAATCTTCCTCGCGAAAAAAGGCGCCGCCGCTCGCCTCGGCCATTTGCTTCAGCAGCGTTTCATTCATCGCGGTTTCACCCAATTCAAACTTCGGCTCGGTCACGCTGAACTCCACCACCGTCTTGGGATCGTTTTTAACCGAGAATTGATACGCTCCCGCCGACACCGGCACGAAATCGCCGCGATACATCCCCGGCTGCTCCGGCACGGCGCGCAGTTGCACGTCGTGACTTTCGCCCGCGCCGCCGCCGGTCTTGATCGCGTAAGCGCCGTCAATGCTCGGCTCTTTCACCGGCTCGAACTTTTCATTGTAGAGCCGGGCATAAACCGAGACGCGGTCGCCGGCGTTGTATTTTTGCTTGTCGAGCGTCAACTGCGTGCGCTTCGAGCCGCCAAGCAAATGCGCGAGCGCCATGCGCTGCGCGATTTGTCCCCAAAGCGTCGAGTAATGCTGCTCGCCCGCGTTTTTGCGCCAGCGCCAGAGGTTGTCGGTGCCGATGTAAAGCACCTGGCCGAGGCCGTATTGCTGGAGCGCCATCACCGGCATTTTGCCAAAACGCGCGGCGTGCGTCGGGTCGGGGTCTTCGATGAAAACCTGCGCGGCCGGCTTAGAGCGTTCGACTTTGCCGAGCCAATACACTGGCGGAAATTGCCGCCAGATTTCCGCGTTCTCCGTTTCCTCCGAGGCGAGCTTGAGCATCACTTCGCTTTTGCCGGCGGGCGTGATGGCCAGCGGAATCGGGCGGTCAGCGGGCCGCGCGGGTGAAGGAATTTGTTCGAGTTCGACCGGCAGCAATTTTTCCAGTGCCGTCTGGCGATAAGCGGCGGGATTGAATTTTTTTCCGGCGAGGAAAACGCACGAGCCGCCAAACTTGGAGACGAATTCGTTGATGGCATCAAGCTGCGCGGGCGAAAACATCTTTGCGTCCACGTCGCCGAGAATGAGCAGGTCGAACTTGAAAAGTTCCTCTTTCGCGGCGGGGAACCGCGCGAGATAAGGCGAATTTTTTCCCTGCGCGATGGATGGATCGCCCTCGACCAGCACGCACTTGAAATCAATGCGCCGGTCGCGCAGCAGCACGTTTTCCGCATAGCGAAATTCCCAGCGCGGCGCTTGCTCGACCCACAGAACTTTGATCTTGCTGTCAATTACGCGCACCCGCTGCGAGGCCGCGTTGTTGTCGCGCACCGTCTCGTCATCGCGCGGCGCGATGCTCGCGGTGAGATCGAACTCGCCGGTTTTTTGCGGCGTGAAATTGAGCGGCACCACCTGCTCTTCGTCGCCCGTGAACGTGAGGTCTTTTTCCGCCACCGTCTCCTCGCCGAGCTTCAAAACGAGATGCGCGCTCTCGCCGCGCAAACCCTGTCCGCGCACGCGCACCGTCACGGGCAGTTCGTCTTTTACGAAGGCCACCTCTTGCGTGAAAAGATTGGCCACGATGATGTCGCGCGGCGAAGTGATGCCGACGCCGTAAATGTAGAGCGGCACGTTTTCCTGTTGCGCGAGACTGGCCGCTTCGAGCGCCGCGCTCCCCGCGTTGTTCGCGCCGTCGGTGGCGAGAAAAATGCCCGCCAGCGGCTGGCCGCGCTTGCGATTGATGACCTCGCGCACGGCATCACCCATCGCGGTGAGCGGACTGGTCGCCGCGAGATTTTTCGCCCATGCAAAGTTCTGCTCCGGCGGCTGGCCGGGACTCGATTTTTGCTGCGAGAGCTCGGCGACTTCTTTGCCAAAAGTGAACGTGCTCAGGTCAAAATCTTTGGCGAGGTCGGGGAGCAAGTGCAGTTTGGAATCCTGGAGCACCGCCTTGAGCAACTCGATGCGCGCGACGTGTTTTGCATCGCCGCTGCGCACGAAAGTCGTCGCGCGTTTCACGTCCGTCGCATCGGTGCGCGGGTCCTGGATGTTCATGCTCGTGCTCACGTCCATCAGCGTGAGCAGCGTCCGCCGGATGCTGCCCTCGACGGTGAAAGAAAGCACCGGACGCAGCACGATGAAGAGGATGAGAAAAAAGAAAATCACGCGCAGTGCCGTCAGCACGATTTTCCGCCAGCGCGCCAGCGCGCCGCCTGCCGCGCGAAAGTGATACGTCCACCACGCCAGCGCCGCCAGCAACAGCGCCCCCACGATCACCCCGCCAAGCGCCGCGCCGTTGCGAAACTCCAGCGCGACTGAGACGACTCTCAGCGCCTGCTCGATTTTCACGCCAAAAAGTTTGAGCAGCAGCGTGATCATTTCGGTTTGCTGAAAACGTCGGCGAGCACGGTTTCAGTGCAGGCGGTGGCGAGCGCGAGGAGCGCGAAGAGCTTCCAAAATTCCGCGCCGCCTGCGTCGCTGGCGAGCTTCGCGCGGAGATTGGTTTGCGGCGTCCAGTGCACGATTTCCGCGGCGGGCGCGAGGCTCTCAATTTGCGGCCATTCATCGAGTTTTGATTCCGCAGGATTGGCCTGCGCGGCGAAGGTCAGACGGAGCGGCGTGTCGCCCGCGACCGATACGTCGTAAGCGCCGGCGGTGTCGGTGTCGTCAAATTCGAGAGTCGGCAGGCCATTCACCATCGCGATGCGGCGCAGGCTGCTCGCGTCTTTTTTCCCACCGGGCTTCAAAACGGTGGCGTCCTTGCCGAGCAAATCGGCGTCGCACACGAAGGCAAATTTTCCACCGACGGGAATGTTCAACTGCTCGTCCTGCCGCTGCAAAATCGCGCCGAGCGTGCGGTAAATGAACGGGACGAAAATCGGGTGAACCGCGAAATCATTCCACGCGGTGTCTGCGGTGCTGCTGAATTGCACCACGCGCCCGCTGCCGACCGTGCGCTCCATCACGGCGGGTGTGCCGTCGGCGTAATTCACGACGACCGTCGGCGCGCCCGCGTCCGCACCGCCCGCTGGTTCGGGTTTGAGCGCGAACGCGCGGAAAAAACGCGCGCGCCCCAGCGTGCCCGACGCCGGGTCGTTCCAAAGCGAGACAATCGGATGCTGGTAGTTTTTTTCCTGCATCGCGAAAAATGTCTCCTGCGACTTCGCATCGCCGTGCGCCTCACCAAATGCGGCGGGGAGAATGGCCGATTTTTTCGCGAGCTTTTCATTGTAAAAAGCGGTGTTGATTTTGTCGCCGGGAAAGACGATGAGCCCACCGCCCTGCCGCAGATATTTTTCCAGCGCGCTCACCGCCGCCTCGGAAAACTCGGGAACATTCGCCAGTATGACGGCTTCAAAATCGCTGAACCGGACCGTCTCCAACTCGGCCGGCGTGACGGTTTTTGTTTTCAAAAAATAATCGTCCTGCGCCTCGACGGACACCGGCACGAGCGCGTTGCGAAGGTAAAAAACCTGGCTCTCGCGCGGTTCGATACCGGGATTTCCGTCCACGAGCAGCACGTTGATTTCCTTCAGCGCGCGCACCGCGAGCGTCCGCTGATCGTCCGCCGGCAGATGATCCGCGGGCAATTGCGCGGTGACGGCGTGCGTGCCGGGGTCGCGCAATTTCGTAAAAAGTGAAAGCCGTTTCGACGCGCCCGGCGCAATGACATCAAATGCGCCCTGATCGCCCGGCGGCCCGCCGTCCACGCTCAAACTAACCTCGACGCTCGTCGCCTCGACGGTGCCGAAATTCGTCACTTCCACTTCAAAGCGGAGCGTCTGGTTGACGGCCGCCAGCGCGCTGGCGAGGCGCAGGTCGGTGACAGCAAGATTGTGCTCCTCCTTGCTGCCGACGAGCACGACGCGCGTTTCCACATGCGCGCTTTTTGCCGCTTCAATTATCCGCCTGACCTCGGCAAAATTTTTCCACTCGCCGGACTGATTGTCGGTGATAAGGTAAATGGTTTTGCGCGGTCTTGTTTGCCGCGCCAGCGTTTCCGCCGCTTTTTGCAGCGCCGGTTGCGCGTCGGTGCCGCGGTCGGAAAGTTTCGCGTCACGCAAAATTTTGCGCGCGAGATTCAAGTCGCTCGTCGGCTCGGGAATCACCGCGCGCACCACGTCCGACATCAAAAACACTGCCGCCGCTGAACCGGGCGGCATCGCGTCGAGCGCCTGCTCCGCGGCTTTTTGCGCCTTTTGAAAACGCGTCGTGACGCCGTCCGTCTGTCCCATGCTGTATGAGTTATCGAGCACGATGACCGCCGCCTCGCTGCCGCCCGCGGCCAAGACCGCACCGCCTTTGCGCAGCACCGGACGCGCCAGCGCGAGCGCGAGAAAAATCAGCACCGCGCAGCGCAGCAGCAAAAGCAAAAGGTCTTCGAGCCGCATCCGTTTCTCATTGCGTTGCACGGCATTTTGCAAAAAGCGCATCGCCGCCCACGCCATGCGGCGCACTTTGCGGTTCATCAGCAGATGAATGAGAATCGGCGCCGAAATCGCCGCGCAACCCCAAAGCAAAAGTGGATTCAGAAACGCCATGAAACGCCCGGCGCGCTAAAATCCAGTGTGCTGGCGCGAGGCCAGATACGCGCTCAAGACCTCGTGCCACGGCTGGCTCGTATCCACGAAAATGTAGTGGCATTTGTTGCGCTCGCAATCGAGCCGCACGCGCTCGCGAAACGCCCCGACTTCCTGCAAATAACTTTTCCGCAAACCCTGCGGTTGTGTCGTCACGCGTGGCCCGTTTTCCAGCCCGATGAACTCCACTGTGCCGGTGAAATCAAACGTAACCTCCGCGTGATCCATGATGTGAAAAATCAGCACCTCATGTCCGTCGAAACGCAGGTGCTGGATCGCTTCCACGATTTTTTGTTCCTCGTCGAAAAGATCACTGATGAGGATGACGATGCCCTTGCGTTTAATCTGCAGCGCAAGGTCGTGAAGCATCTGCGCGACGTTCGTGCCTGCCTTTGGCTCGAACCCCGCGAGCTTCAGCATGATCTCGTGGATTTTCGCCATGCTGTCCGTGCGCGGCTGGCGCTCGCGAATTTGGCTGTCAAAAATTTGCACCGCCACCGCGTCGCGCTGGAGCAAAACGAGATAGGCCAGCGTCGCCGCCATTTGCTTCGCGTAGTCGAACTTTGTCACTTTGCCCGAGCCAAATTTCATGGACTCGCTGCCATCGAGCAGAATGTGCGCGACGAAATTTGTCTCCTGCTCGTATTGCTTGACGTAATACCGGTCCGTGCGCCCGAGCACCTTGTAATCGAGGTGCCGGAGATCGTCGCCCGGCACGTATTCGCGGTGCTGCGCAAATTCAATCGCGATGCCGCGATACGGACTTTTGTGCGCGCCCGCCATGTAACCCTCCACGATTTGCCGCGCCTGAATGCCGAGCAATTCAGCGCGCTGGATCGTCTGCGGATCGAGCAATTGTCCCGCTGTTGTCTGCATGTCGCGGGCTAGCTCTGCGGAATGGCCCCGAGGATGCGCTTGACGATTTCATCCGAAGTCACGCCTTCGCTTTGCGCGGCGAAATTCGGAACAATGCGATGCCGCATGATGCCGGGCGCAACCGCCGCCACGTCGGCGCAGCTAACATAAATTTGCCCGCGCAAAATTGCATGCGCCTTTGCGGCCATGATGAGATTCAAACTCGCGCGCGGACCTGCGCCCCAGCTCAGCCACTTCTTACAAAAATCGAGCGCCTGCGGACTTTTGCCCCGCGTCGCGCCCACGATTTTTTGCGCGTAGGTAAAGACGTGGTCGGCCACCGGCATCCGTTTCACCGTGCCCTGCAGGTAGATGATGTGCTCCGCCTCCGCGATCGCGCGCGGCTCCTCGACGGTCGCGCCCGTGCCGCGTTTCATGATGAGCAACTCCTCCTCCGCGCTCGGATAATCCACCGAAATCAAAAACATGAAGCGGTCGAGCTGCGCCTCGGGCAACGGATACGTGCCCTCTTGCTCCAGCGGATTCTGCGTCGCCAGCACGAAAAACGGATCGGGCAGCTTGTGGTTCGTCCCGCCCACCGTCACGCGCCGCTCCTGCATCGCCTCCAGCATCGCCGCCTGCGTTTTCGGCGGCGTCCGGTTGATTTCATCCGCCAGCACCACATTCGCGAAAAGCGGGCCGCGCAAAAATTTGAATGAGCGCTCGCCCGTGGCCGGGTCCTGAAAAATCACCTCCGTCCCCGTGATGTCCGACGGCATCAAGTCCGGTGTGAATTGAATGCGCTTGAACTCCATCTTCAGCGTCTGCGCCAGCGTCGAGATCAGCAACGTCTTCGCCAGCCCCGGCACCCCCACCAGCAGCGCATGACTCCGCGTAAAAATCGCAATGAGAATCTGCTCGATCACCTCCTCCTGCCCCACGATCACCTTTGCCAGTTGATGCTTGATGGCCGCATAGGCCTCCTTGAAAAACTCAATCGCCTGCACATCATCGTCCGGGATCTCCGCGGGCTTTTCGGTCGTAGTCAGGGTCTCATTCATAAAGGGGAACTATTTCGGCGAGCGGGGGTAACATGCCCTCCCTTGAAAAGCAATCCACCCGGCATTGAGATTAGTGCAAAAGAGCTTTACTAAAACCCCGCTATATCTGCTGGTGAGACTGGCAAGATGGAAAAGATTAGCCGTTTTCCGCGCAGGGGCTGAGAATGGCTAGTCACAAAATTCTGCATACTGCGATTAGCATGTTAGGACAGCCTTGAGTAACCCGCTGTCCGCTCCCCTAACTTCCCCGCTGGCTTTCTTTTCGATACTCAGTTGGAGATTTTCCGACTGCCTGCCTGAATGCAACGTAAAAGGTATTCATGTTTGGATAGGCAGATCTTGTGGCGATTTCTTCAATCTTGCTGTCTGTTTCGGTGAGAAGCTTTTTCACATGTTCAATGCGTCGGGTGCGCAGGTGTGCGCCTGGGGTGCGATTTAGATGTTGCATGAAAGCCTGATGCAGGCCACGTCGAGACATACCCGCAGCTCTGGCAATAGCGTCCACATCAATGGGGCTAGCAAAGTTTTCGTCAACAAATCGAAGTGCCCGGGCAAGACCTGGATGTAGCACTGCCGCGATATCGGTGCTTTGACGAGTAATAAGGCGCGCAGGCAAGATTCGGATGGGGTCCGCCGGCCTTTCCTCCCCCTGCATCAGCCTGTCAAGCAGTGCAGCGCCCTGATATCCAAGTTCAGCCAGGTTCGGATCCACGGCAGTAATTCCCTGCTGCGCACTTTGCGGGAGCAGTAGATCATCCTCGATGCCAATGATCGCCACGTCCGCCGGCACGGCAAAACCGGACGACTTGCAGACTTCCTGCACTTCGACCGCCAAAGTCCCAGTCGCAGTGAAAACAGCCAACGGTTTCGGCGCAGATCGAAGTTGATCGGCCAGCCACGCGCTCCGTTTTGACCACTCACCGCGGCCCTGCTGGTAAGCGTTCGATTCGTGACGTTTAATCCACTTGCAGTGCCGCCCTTGCCCCCGCAAAGCTTCGACAAAGGCTCGGCCCCTCTCCTCATACGTCCAGTTGTTGACATCGCTATAGTAAAAAAAGTTCTGGAAGCCGCGCTCGATTAAATGGTTCGCCGCCAGTTTCGAGGCTGCCTCGTGGTCGAGGACTACATGTCCGAATGGTAGATGCCCGCGTCTTAGACTGAAATCAACGGTGGGCTTGTTGATGGAAAGAACAAACTCTGAAAGTTCCTCTACGCCTGCCAGCCAGGCCAGGACCCCGTCCCCCTTCCAGCCCCAAGGGATGATGAATTCTCGCGTGATGCTTGCCGCCGAGATGTGCCAGTCGCGCTCGGCAGCATACGCGGTGATGCCTTGTAGAAGGCGATGGTCATACCATCCGAGTGCAAGGAGAATTGTTGATGGCTTCTTCATTAGTCAATAGCACTCGATAACTGGGTATATCCGACGCGGAATGTTTCCGTAAGTGCATATAGTTGCAACGTATAGTCAGGATTGTGCATTGGCGTGGGAGGTTTTTACTGAAACAAAAAGCGCACTTTTCGGACTCCGATTTGCAGAAGCCACCTCTATACGATCACCGAGGTGATGATAATTTAACCTTCAGTTCGCCTCCCGAAAGCTAACAAATGAAAGCCAAATGATCCTACAAACTTCTTACCCTCTTAGACAAGCTCTGCCGTTTCGCCCGCTTCCCAAATTCGTGGCTCCATTCGCCATGGCGCTCGCGCTGATTTCGACAGAGGTAGTTTCTCGGGCGGTTGATCTTTACTGGGACACCAACCAAGGGACTACAAATACCGGATCCACCGCAACTGGAAACTGGAACGGGACAACCGCCAATTTTAATACCGACAGCACAGGTGGTGCTGGCGGCACTACCCAAGCAACGACTACAAACGCGGATATCATCCATTTTTCATCAGGCACGAATCTAACTGGAAATTTTACTGTTACAGTTTCAGGAACCCAAGCGGCAAGCAGCCTTCTTTTTGAAGAAGGAGGCGTTACTCTGAGCGGTGCCACGATAGACCTGACTGGAGGAAGTGGGGCGATGGATGTTGCCTCGGGTCTTACTGCGACCATCAGCAGTAACTTCGTTGATCCGACTTTGACTAAAACCGGAACGGGCATTCTGGCTCTGGGCGGATCGAACAGCTTTGCTGGTGGCATTTCCATCAGTGCTGGAACCGTTCGAAATGGGGCGGCGAACTCTTTTGGCCTCGCGGGTGGTGCGCCGATCACGCTGGGTGCCGCTGGCAATGCCGATGCCGCCATTTCGGCAGCTAACGTGACCACGAGCGGAACCATTACTCTGTTTGGGAGTGGCAATACCGGGACGCTGCGGATCTTTGGAAACGGCAGCAGCGGTCAGGCTCCTACTTTCAGTGGCCCTGTAAATCTTAATGGGCACGACTTGACGATAGGCAATGGTGCTTCCACGACCTCAGGCATGAATCTCACCGGGCAGATTACCGGGTCGAATACAATCACCTTCGATAACAGCAATACTGCTGTCACAGTTGTGAGCAAATTTGGCAATGCGGGCAATGCGTCAACATTCACTGGAAACGTGGTCGTTGCCTCTGGCACTATTCAGTTAGAGGCAAGTTTCGCGGCCGCCAATACGTTCTCGGTGGCATCCGGCGCGAGGATGAATTTAAACGTTAGTGGCATCACGATAGGTGGTTTGATTAACGTCTCTGGGTCAGGCGGCGGTGTTGCTAACGTCAGCAGCAATAGAACACTGACTCTCTCTGGCACAGGTGATTACTCCTTTGGTGGCGTCTTGCAAAACGGGGCGTCTGGAACCTTCGGCCTCACCATGAACGGATCCGGCACTCAAACCCTCACCGGGACGAGCACCTACACCGGTGCAACGCTAGTCAGTGCCGGCAAGCTTATCGTGAGTGGGTCCTTGGGGGCTACGGCAACTACAGTCAGCGCCGCCGGAACCTTGGGTGGCGGCGGTGGAATTGGCAGCACACTCTCGGTCACTGGCACGGCAGCACCTGGGCTTGGATCGGGAACTGCGAAAACTCTATCCATTGGTAACAACGTTACCTTCAATAACGGAAGCACCTTTGTGGTAAATTTGGATAACAACGGAAACGCCAGCGACAAGCTGGCCATCACTGGCAATTTAAGCCTACTCGGCACAGATACGCTGACGTTCAACCTGCTGAATTCAACGCCGAATGGCAACAGCTTCACGCTGGCGACATTCACTGGAACCGGTCCCGATGGCATAAACAACCTGTTTACTACCGATGGCACTTTGCCTTCGGGTTATCAGATCTTGTATAACGCAAACTCAATTGTTCTAGCTGCAGTGCCAGAGCCGGGCACTTGGGCAATGATGCTCGGTGGGGTAGGAATGCTCAGTTTCTATCGGAGGCTGCGCCGCCGGAAAATTTAATAGTCTTTCACGCTGATGTTCTCTTTTTAATGCCGTTGGGGAGCGGCTGGGAAGCAGGAGAACAATAGGTGTGAATTCAGCCGTCCGGAGTGTCATTGGGACAAATGCTTCGGCGGCTTCTTCTTATATATGGCTGGCCTTACATAGTGCATACCAATCGGAGATTTCTGTTAACCTCTCGTTCCAAAATTCCCTTTTGGGAAGGTCCAATGAGAACATACCCGGGTCATTAAGTTAATGTGCTGTGCTGCGCTCATTGGCGGTAGTGTGTGAAGCGCAACTTTGTTGAAAAGGATTGCGCTACTAAGTGCAACTTGGTAACTAGGGTGTATGGTTCCTGTATCCCGACTGTTTCTACCTATCACCATCGCTTTAGTCACGGCTTCTACGTTCGCAGAGCCGGTTTCCAGGGATCGCGTCAACGAAATGCCAGTAGCAGAGCAAGAGGAATGGAAGGCTTACCTCGATCATTCCGAAACTAATTCGCAGGCGGATGCGACGGCGTTGCAGTCGGAAGTTACCGCAAATAATCTGACTTCTGCTGTAAAAGCTCCAAACGGCGGCGATTTCAAACTCAAGGCCGAAGCTGGCGATGCATGGTTTGCCGGAGATGAGGCGAAGAAGCTTGCTGATTCCATTCTCTCCTTTCAAACGTCCTCGGGCGGATGGTCCAAACATATCGGATTTAGCCGCGGGCCGCGGAAGCCGGGAATGCAATTTACTGCGCAAAACGAACCCGGGCAGCCCGCGCATTATCTTGCCACGTTCGACAATGCCTCGACGACCTCCGAAATGGAGTTCCTGGCCAATGTGTGGCAAGCAACAAAACGCGAGGACTGTAAACAGGGATTCATCAAAGGATTGAACTTTATTCAAGCTGCGCAGTATCCGAACGGCGGGTGGCCGCAGGTCTATCCGTTGGAAGGTGGTTATCACGACGATATTACTTTGAACGATGACGCCATGACCCGTGTGCTTGAATTGCTTCAAAGAATCACCGCGGGCGACGCCTCTTATGCTTTCCTGGACGAGGCCCAACACAAACAAGCTGCAGAAATGCTGAAGAAAGGACTCGATTGCGTTTTCAAGACTCAAATTGAGGTAGATGGAAAGAAGACTGTCTGGTGCTCACAGTATGACCCGCTTACTCTTAAGCCGTCTTCCGCGCGCAAGATGGAGCCCGCTACCCTGAGCGGTTTGGAGAGTGCCCATCTGTTGAAATTTCTGATGACAATCCCAAATCCTACGCCTGAGCTTGTGTCTTGCGTCGAGAGTGGTTTGCGCTGGATGGACAGCGCCAAAATCACGGACGTAGGAACGACGAATGTGAATGGTAAGACCATCTACGTATCCGACCCGGCTTCCAAGGAAGTGCGATGGGCTCGTTTCTACGACTTGAAGACTGGTAAGCCGGTATTTCCCGGTCGAGATGGCGTCCTTTATGAAACCTTTGCCGAGATGGCCGCAAAAAACAGAGTGGGATACGACTATTACACCTCACAACCCGGAAGCATCCTTAGCACCGGGCAAAAAAAGTGGCGCAAGTTGCTCGGTAGTGCGGATGGCAAGCCATAAAATTTCTGCTTTAGTTACCAAAGTTGAGCGCATTGCCTTTGGGAACGGCAAGAAGACGGGCGATCAAACATCTATGATTGGTTTGTCGGGCGGCTGGTTTTGTTCATGGCGCATCTGCTCAAGCAAACTCTTTGGCACTAGGTAAGGGAGTATCCATCGCCAGAAGAGTCGGCCCGAGGATGAACTCGAAAGTTCACTACGGCTTCCAGTTGTCGCTGCCGGCCAGCACTCTGGCAGTTGTAATCTTATCCGCCTCTTCCTTGCTCAGTTGTTTCGCCCAAGGCACTCTTTTCTCCGTAGCGGCACCGGGACCGGTGTTGCCGTATTCACTGTAACGGGCGGTGCTTTCATTTTCTACTTTGCCCCAGTTATGCCAGCCTTCGGGCCGAATATGATCGCCCATCACGCACTTAATGAAGGTAACACTGCCATAAGGTCTCCAGGGACGTCCCAGATAAGCTTGGGGCGAACCTTTGGAAGGCTTGGGAGTAGTCATGCCAGTTGGATCAATCCACGGCTTGGGGTCACCCGTGAGTTTGCAGTCCAGAAAGACAAAACCATAAGGATGTTCCTGCGGCGTGCTGGCGGCGGTAAGGTAACCGCCATTTTTACTGTGGATTTCGCAATGGTCGAACACGGCAGTTCCATCTCCATAAATAAAATCCACGCGCCCTTCGATGTAGCAGTCTTTGAAATATTGCCGTCCGTGATTGATCATGACCGTATCCTGCCAGCCTAGCATCCGGCAGTTTTTGAAGCTGACGCGGTCGCCATCCACCCTCAGCGCCAGCGCCTGACCGTGATCACCGGAAGTATTTTGCATGGTCAGGTTTTGCGCGTGAAAATCATCGGCCTTGATATGCACACCGGGATTGAACTTGTCCGCCTCCGGAGGAATCGGATCCCTCACATTGTAAGGATAGGTTATGATCGTCTTATCAACACCATCACCTTCCAGGCTAATATTTGACTTGGACACAACCACAGGCCCTTCGTAAGTGCCGGCATTGATATGGATGATCGTTTGCTCCACGCTTTTGTCCGACACCGCGGCGATGGCCTCCTGCACTGTCTTGTAGTTTCCTTTCCCAGTGGGATCCACGGTTATTTTTTTCCCAGCGCCAAAAGTAGTGCTACTGAAAAGAAGGAAGCCCGCGGTAGAAATGGTTAGTAAGTTTAATCCAAGGATGTTCATGCAAGGTTATGGGTTGTTGGTTACTTAATGTGAGGTGCAAGTTCGGGCACCGCTTTTTTTAGTTCTTCAGCCACCATGGGACCGATGATCCTACTTCCCTTCTCGTTCAAGTGGGTGCCATCGTAGCCCTTGTTTTCCGCGGTATCGGCATTCTTCGACTTTGGATCGAGGTCCTTTATCGGTGAGATTTCCAGTATCTTCTCCTTGCCCTCTTTCTCATAGAACTCAATGGACCGCGCGTGCAAGTCCAGGACGGGCACCCTTTTCTCCGCAGCGATTGCCTTGACCGCCTCCACCCAGGGAATCAGTCCTGAGTGTATCTTCCCATCAGCGCCCCATTGCCGGCGACTCAGTGAAGTAACGAGCACAGGTTTGATGGCGGCTGCGCGTGCTTCATCCACATACTGTGTCATGTATTGTTTGTAAGTGGTATTCGGATCGGTCTCACGGTCTCCGTGCCCCGGCTGGTCGTTATGGCCAAACTGAATCAGAACGTAGTCGGGCTTCAAATCCAGCGCCTTCTTCCACGAGCCTTCAGCGATGAAACTTTTGGAGCTGCGCCCACCTTTGGACAAGTTAATGCACTCGACGTCATCTTTCAGACAATCGGCAAAGCCTTTCCCCCAACCTGCATTGTCAGTCACCGTCGAGTCTCCAACCAAAACCATGTGAATCTTTCTCGAGTCGGAAAAGGCAACCGGTTCATCGGCGCTCCAGGCGGCACTCCATGAGAGCAAGGTCACCGCCGCCACTGCTTTCCATACCGCTAATCGGAACAGGTTCGGGGAACTCACTGTTTCAGACAGTCAAACAAAACGAAGTTACCGGCAACGCAAAATTGATGCGCACCTTCCGCGTTTCACTCGTCGTGCGATAGAGGCGCGGGTCGGTGGCGCTCGCCGAAAATCGCGGTGCCGACTCGCACGAGCGTTGCGCCTTCCTCGACCGCGATTTCGTAGTCTCCGCTCATGCCCATCGAAAGTTGGGGCAAAGTCACGCGCATTTCATTTTGCAAAGTGTCGCGTAGTTCGCGGAGCGCGGTGAAAAATTTGCGCGACGATTCCGGCTCCGGAGCAAGGGGAGGAATGGTCATCAGCCCTTCGATTTGCAAGCGGTCGAGCGCGAGCAAAGTTTCCATTTCCGCGCGCAGAGCCGCGGTCTTGAATCCAAATTTACTCCCCTCGCCCGCAACGTTGACTTCCAAAAGGACGCGCGGACGCGCGCCGGCCTCGTCCGCGATGCGCTGCAAATCCTGCGCGAGCGCGAGACTGTCCACGCCGTGAAAAAGCTCGAACAACGGGAGCGCGTGGCGGATTTTGTTTTTCTGCAAATGCCCGATGAAATGCCAGCGCGCGCGGCCCGGCAGCAGCGGAATCTTGGCGCGCGCTTCCTGCACGCGACTCTCGCCAAACAAGCATTGGCCGGCCTCGATAGCCTCCCGCACGCTTTCCGGCGGATGTGTTTTCGTCACGGCGACGAGTTCGATTTCATCGGCACGCCGCCCCGCTTTCGCCGCCGCGCGCGCGATTTTTTCATTCACTTCATCGAGCCGTTGGGAAATTTCGCTCACGGAAAATTTGAATCAGGAAAATAGGAAAATAGGAAAGCGGATTTGAATCTGGAACTCAGGAACTCAGGAACTCAGGAAAAAGCAAAGCCGCAGATGAACGCGATAAAATCGTGTGTCTCTCCAAATCTGCGTTTCATCCGCGTTCATCTGCGGCTTCCAACTGCTTTTTTTTCCTGAGTTCCTGAGTTCCAGATTCAAATCTCAAAAAAATTTCCTGCTTTCCTGCTTTCCTAATTCATAACATCGGCGCCGACTTCACTTCATCCGCGTGCAAATCGAAACTTTCAAAATTTTTTCCGACCTTGCCGAGACGGGCAGTTTTTCCAAGGCGGCGAAGACGAACCAAATCACGCAGAGCGCGGTGAGCCAGCAAATCCGCGCGCTGGAAAATCGCTTCGGCGTGACGCTCATCGAGCGCGGGCCGCGCAGCTTTGCGCTGACTCAGGAAGGCGAGGCGTTTTTGTCGGCAGCGAAGGAAATTCTCGATGTTTACAACCATCTCGGCGACCGCCTGCTCGAGTTGCAAAATTTGGTCGCCGGCGATTTGAAAATCGCGGTGATTTACAGCATCGGCCTGCACGAACTGCCGCCATATTTAAAAGCGTTCCGCGCGAAACATCCGAATGTCGAGGTGCGGGTGGAATACCGGCGCTCGTGGGAAATTTACGGCCTCGTGCTCAGCGGCGAAGCGGACATCGGCCTCGTCTCCTATCCGGCAAAACGGCAGGGGTTGCTGTGCGAACCGTTTTTGACGGACCGGCTCATTTTGATCTGCCATCCGAATCATCGGCTCGCGCGGCGCGAGAGCATTGAGCTGCGCGAGATTGACGGCGAGAAATTCATCGCATTCGAGCCGGACCTGCCGACGCGCAAAGTGCTCGACAAACATTTTCGCAGCGAAGGCATCACGCTCGTGCCCGCGATCGAATTTGACAACATCGAGACGGTGAAACGCGCGGTCGAAATCGAGAACGGAATTTCCATCGTCCCGGAAAACACGGTGAACCAGGAAGTCAGCAACGGCGCGCTCGCCGCCGTGGAAATCAGCCAGCCCGAAATGTGGCGCCCGTTGGGCATCGTATTCAAACGGAACCGCGCCCGCTCACCGGCGCAAAAGGAATTCATCGCGATGCTGAAAAAGCCGGGAGGTTTCTAAAGGTCATGGTGTCGAGAGCGCTTAAAGCGCAAAAAGCACTGTCGTCCTTGACCGAAGCAAAGGAGCACTGATCATTTTTCTTCCGCATGAATCAGTTCGAAAAAGCAAATGAACAATCGTCCTTCGCTCGGTTGGGATGACTGTTTTTATATGCGTCTGGCCTAAGCCGCGTTTCCCTTTTCATTCATGATCCCTGCAGCTAGCGTGCGCGGCATGACGGAACCAGCCATCGGCATCATCGGCGGCAGCGGGCTTTATCAAATCGAAGGGCTCACCGAGCCGACGGAGCACGAAATCGAGACACCTTTCGGGGCACCCTCGGACAAAATTGCTGGTGGCAAAATCGCTGGGCGGCAGGTTTATTTTTTGCCCCGGCACGGACGCGGACATCGCATCCAGCCGCACGAGCTCAACCACCGCGCGAACATCTGGGCGCTGCGTTCGCTCGGCGTGCGTTTCATCATTTGCGTGACGGCGGTTGGCAGTTTGCAGGAAAAATACGCGCCGCAAAACATCGTGCTGCCCGACCAGTTTTTTGACCGCACCAGCCGCCGCGCGGATCACACTTTTTTCGGCGGCGGCATCGTTGCGCACGCCAGTTTCGCAGAGCCGATCAGCGCAAACTTGCGTTTACTTTTATTTAACACAGCGTTAGAACTCGGATTCACCGCGCACGATCGCGGAACTTACGTGAACATGGACGGCCCGGCTTTTTCCACGCGTGCGGAATCGGAGACGAATCGCAAGCTCGGCTTCGACGTGGTCGGCATGACGAATCTCGGCGAGGCAAAGTTGGCGCGCGAAGCGGAGATCGCCCTCGCGACGCTGGCGATGATCACGGATTACGATTGCTGGAAGGTTGAGGAAGCGCCGGTGACCGCGCACACGGTGATCGCGCATTTGACGGCCAACGCCGCGGCGGCCAAGAAAATCATCGCAGCGGTGATCCCGCAAATTCCGCACGAAGCCGCGTGGCCGGAACATCGCGCGCTCGACGGCGCGCTCGTCACTGACAAGTCGCTCTGGCCCGAGGCGACCGTAAAAAAACTCGCGCCGATTTTGCAGCGGTTCACCTAAGTTACCATGTCCGCACCTTCGCAACCGCCTGGGGGACCGCACGAACAGCCATCTCTATTTCAGGTTCCAGATTCCATCCCCGACTCACAACCGCAAAAGGATGGAGTCAAAAAATTGCTCCTTCATGAGCACATGATGGCGGTGCATGGGAAAAGGGGCGAGTTTCGCGTTCTGCTGGAAGAAATTCATCACACTCCCGAAAGCCGCGAGGAAGACCACCGCAGGATCTATCATATCCTCGATGGCGAAGGTCTTGCCGTGATCAACGGAAAAGAGTATAAGTTAATTCAAGGTAGCCTGGTTATCATTGCCCCCCAATCCAAAGTTAGCTTTAAGGCGACGCCCGAACGGCCACTTATGGCTCTTCGCGTCTCCGTTCCGGATATATTCCCCGTCTTATCCGATGGATCGGTGGTAACTAACATTGAAACCGGCCCTGCGGAAATGAGTATATGTGGTTTTAAAAAATTCCTCCACGTGCTGCGGAACAAGGATGGCGAAGGAGCGCACGTAGCTCTCCTTGACATCACAGGAGCGCCCAAACACATTCACAAGCACACCCTCGAATATTACTACTTCCACAATGGCGGAATCATGAACCTGGATGGCGTGGATCATCCGGTGAAGAAAGGCACCATGGTGATCCTGCCCCCGGGAGTAGTTCATGCCGCCAGAGGTTTGACGCCGGGAGCCAATACCCTCGCTTACATGGGTTACTTTCCGCCTTTGCTCTACCGCGGTCATCCGCTGCGTGATGAATACTTGATGTAGTAAGTGATACCAAAAGCAATTCGAGTTAACATCACATAGTCCAGTGAAACAGTCCCTCGACTCAATAGCCATCGCCGGCGCGTGGGGTTATATCGGACGCAAGCTATTGGATGCCGCGCTACGCCTGGGCATCAAGCCTTACGTTCTCGATCCCGGCCCTGTCCCCGCGGATATTAATCCCCACTTGTTGGAGCGCGTTTCCACACTCGAGGAGCTATGTAGCTTGAAAGCGGATCTTTTTCACCTCGCGCTGCATCCCGATGCCAGACATCAAGCATTGGAACATCTTCTAAGCCGTGGACTAAACGAACGCTTGTTCATCCTGAATGAGAAACCGATGGTTCCCCCTGATCAACCTCGGGAAGGTCCCCGTCTCATGGAAAGGGTTGAACATAGTCAGGCGGTCATGCTTTTTGATTTTCCGGAAATCTTCGATCCTCTGACGCACCGAATCAAAAGCTATCTGGCGCAATTTCGTCAGGTAGAGCTTACCTCGATAACTGTGCAAAGATCGAAAGACCGCGAGGACCCGGCTATCTCGCGCAACCGCAAATTAATGTTGCCGATTCAGTTCCAGGAATCGGTTCACTGTCTCGCTTTTGTTCTCTATTTTTGCGCGGTCATTCGCGGTGGCTATGACGCAGTCTTTTCAAGCAAAGTTGCACTTACCGCCACGGCACAATCTTACTCGCCGCCCAATCCCGAAGACTATCCTTATGTCGTGGATGGCCGGTGCGAATACCAACTTTGTATGGGGCCTTTGATTGTCAAAGGCCTGACAAACTTCAAGCGAGGGGCCGAGTGGACCAAGCGGCGCATTTTGCGCGGTGTGGCCGATGGCAATCCTTTTGTCATCGAGGCTGATTACTTTGAAGGAGCAAAATATCTAAAAATCAACGGACAGGACCAGGGCTGGGGCCGGGACGATTGCTCGTATGAAGCCATTCTTAATACCATTGGCGAATGGCAAACTCTGTCCCGCTCGACGCTGCTTCATGGCATATATCCCAATCCACAACTCGCCTGGCTTGCCTTTCAACTGAGCGGAGCTCTCTGGAAAAGCAGCCACGAAGGAACGACCGTGGAGTTGGAGGATCTCCATGCGCTAAACAATTTCGACTCTGGTTTTCACGACGCCTTGGCGTCTCTACCCCGCTATCCATAAGAGAATGGCTGTAAGTCATAGCAAGGAAGCAAGGGCCCGGCTTACTCGCGAACTTATCGAACGCTACGGAGTTGAATCATCAGCCATCCGCATGGTTTTTGCGCCTTACCGGATATGTCCATTGGGCGCTCACATTGATCACCAATTGGGCCCGGTAACGGCGATGGCCATTGAGGAAGGTGTCCTGCTCGCCTATGCGCCTTCTTCGCATCAGGAGGTTCGGATGTGCAGTCTGGACTTTCCCGGCGAGGTCCGATTTGACCTTGATGATTGGGGTCCTGTGCGCCCCGGTGATTGGGGCAATTACGTTCGTGGCGCAGTCTTTGTCCTAAGACAGGCCGGGCATGACCTCCATCGTGGCCTGGTCGGAATCATTGCCGGGCAGTCATGGGCGGTAGGGGGCCTTAGCTCGTCCGCAGCGGCAGGAGTCGCTTATTTGCTCGCCTTGGAAGAGACCAACGGTCTGGTGGTTAAGTCCACGGAAAACGTGCTTCTCGATCAAGCTATTGAGAATGATTATCTGGAACTTAATAACGGAATTCTCGATCAGGCAGCCGTTCTTTTCTCCCGCAAAGATCAATTAACTCTCATTGACTGCGCCAATATTACCTACAGCCTGACGGCATCCGGCCCTGCCATGCCTGAATGGAACATCATCATCGCTTCTTCCGGTCTCAAGAAAGCGTTGGTGGGAACAGACTACAATCGCCGTGTCGCGGAGTGCACCGAGGCGGCGCGAATTCTTTTGCAAGCAGCGGACCGCGAAGTGGCTGAACCTTTGTTAGGTCATGTGCGGGATGAGGAGTATTTTGAATATAAAAACAAACTCTCAGGCGCGGTAGCCAGACGCGCGGAGCATTTTTTTCAGGAGGTGCAACGCGTCCGGGATGGAGTCGAAGCATGGAAAGCTGGAAACCTTCATGAGTTCGGGCGTCTCATGACTGCTTCAGGTGAAAGTTCGATTCACAATTACGAATGTGGTTCGCCGCCGCTGGTTGACCTCTATCACATCCTGGTGAAAGCCGATGGCGTTTATGGCGGTCGTTTTAGTGGCGCTGGCTTTCGAGGTTGCTGTGTGGGACTGATCGCTCGCGAAGCTGCCGGAAAAGTCATAGACGAAATAAAAAACGCCTATGCCAGACATCAACCCGATTTCACGGCCGATGCCGCCGTCATCGTATGTCACTCGGGAGACGGAGCCAAAGTTTGGAACTTAGAATGAGAAGATCATTCAACGTGCTTAAGACTTGGGGGATTAAGTTCCAAAGCCTCGCATGATGGGCTCGGCGACAAATTCTTGGCCTCCGGCTCCCACAGCCGGACCGCGATTTGGCGATTGCCAGCGGCTCCGTTTTTACGCAAAAAGCGTAACGCCCCCGTGAACCAGAAGCTCATCTCGGAAATCGGCAAGAGCCAGCGATTGCAAATCGTCAACCGGCTCAAGCGGACGCAAGGGCTTTCCGTCGGCGAATTGTCGGACGCGCTGAACATGAGTTACATGGGCGTGAAGCAGCATTGCATTGACCTGCACAAGGATGGCTACCTCGACACCTGGCGGCGTCCGAAGCCGGTGGGGCGGCCCGAGCTGCTTTACCGCCTCACGCAGCGGGCGCATGAGCTATTTCCGCAGACCTCGAATGTCATCACCATCGAATTGCTGGAGGCTGCGAAAACTTTGTATGGGCCGAGCGCCGCGGAAAAACTGCTCTTCACCATTTTCCAGAAAAAAGCGGAACGCTACGCGGCGAAGTTGAAAGGCGAGACCTTGCCGGCGCGCACGAAATGGCTGGCCCGCCTGCGCGACAATGAAGGTTACATGGCCGATTTTGAAGACAGCGGCACGCTACGCATCACCGAGCATCACTCGCCGGTTTTGGATTTGCTGCGGGCGTTTCCCATTGTGGCGAGACTGGAATGCGAAATGTTCCAGCGCATCCTGCACGCGCACGTCACACGTGAAGAAAATTGCGTCTCCGGGCTTTATCGCTGCACGTTTCGGATTGTCTGAAACGCGGTCGCTTGCGCTGTTCCGCACAAAGCATGAGCTTTTTCGGACAGTTGAGCGGGAGTGGGAACGCAACCTGCTAAGTTTCATGGACGCAACTTTGCGAACACGCACATGAAACGAATTTTGACCCTCGTTGACGACCCGATCATCGGCAATTTTTACCGCGAGAAATTTCAATCGCTCGGCCTCGGCGTGGACACCGCCCGCACCAGCGCCGCCGCCCTGCACTTCGCCACGGAAAAAGTGCCCGACATGGCGCTGATTGACCCGGTTTTGCCTGCGGGCAGCCTGCTGGACACCGTGAACGGACTTCGCACCGCGCTCGGCGAAAAGCCCATCTTCGTGATTACCGGCGCCCCCGAACCCGTGCTCGCGGCCGCGGCGAAAGCAGGCGTGACGAAAATTTTGCCGCGCACTGAAAGGCACTCGGAAAACGTGGTGCGCGAAGTGCAGGCAACGCTCGGCCTTTCCTCCGCGCCGGTCACTTTCAGCGATGAAGACCGCGAATCGTGGATCAACACTGCGCTCGAGAGCGCGCAGGAAGCGGTCAATGCCATGCGCGTCGCGATGCACTCTTTCATCAAGGAGCCGCAGAATTCCGACATGCTCTTCGATCTTTACCAGCAGATTCACGACCTTTCCGAACGCATGTCGGTGATCGGATTGAACGCGGTGCATAAAATGACCTCGGCCATCGAAGGATTCGTTTACGACCTCTACTCGATGCCCGAACAAGTGAATCCCTCCGTCATCCGCACCGTCAGCCAGTCCATTGATTTTCTGGCCATTTTGCTCGACCCCAAAAATGCGCGGCAGGCGCAGGACCCGTCCACGGCCGACGTGCTCGTCGTGGAAGACGAAGCCGATGCGCGCAAGCTCATCGAAAAAGCGATGGAGATGGTGAATTTGAAAATCACCTGCGCGGGCGAGGCGGAGATGGCGATGACGGTGCTCGAAGACAATCCGTTCGACCTCATTTTCCTCGACATCAATCTTCCGCAAACCAACGGCTTCGACATTTGCACCCAGGTGCGCCAGCTCGAAGACCACAAAAAAACGCCCATCGTTTTTTTGACCGGCATGACGACGTTCCAAAATCGCGCGAAGTCCACGCTCAGCGGCGGAAACGACTTTGTCGGAAAGCCGTTCAACGTGTTCGAACTCGGCGTCAAGGCGCTCACGTGGGTTTTCAAGGAACGGCTCGCGCTGGTTCGCTGATTCCTGATTTACAACAATCGCGCCTTCGGATTTCATCCTCGCGCGATGCCGAAGCCGAAGAAAAAAAACGCGCCGACCTACTCCCGAATCATCCTCAAAATCAGTGGGGAAGCGCTTCGTGAGACTGGCAGCCGCGACAATATTTCGCCGCAAATCGTCGAGCAAATCGCGCGGCAGATCAAAGAAATCCATGACCTCGGTGTAGAGGTCGCGGTCGTCGTCGGCGGCGGAAACATCTGGCGCGGCGCCTCGGCGAGCCACCGCGGCATGGAACGCGCGACGGCCGATTACATGGGCATGCTGGCGACGGTCATGAACGGCCTCGCCTTGCAAAGTTCGCTCGAAGCCATCGGTGTCCCGACGCGAGTGCAAACCGCGATTGAAATGAAAAACGTGGCCGAATCGTTCATTCGCCGTCGCGCCATGCGCCATCTCGAACTCGGACGCGTGGTCATTCTGGTCGCCGGCACCGGCAATCCCTTTTTCTCCACCGACACCACCGCCGCGCTGCGCGCCAGCGAGATTGGCGCAAAAGTCATTTTGAAGGCGACAAAGGTGGACGGCATTTACGACAGCGACCCGAAAAAAAATCCGCGCGCGAAAAAATACGACCGATTGAATTTCCACGAAGCGTTGACCCAGCGCTTGCAAGTCATGGACTCCACCGCATTCTCACTTTGCATGGACAACAAAGTGCCGATCATCGTTTTCGACATGATGAACAAGAACAACATCCGCGACGCCGTGTTCGGCAAAAAAGTCGGCACGACCGTGACCGCTTAGTGAATTTGTAAATCTGAACCAAAACTTTGCATGAGCTCTGACGAAATACTTTTGGAAACCGAAGCCGCGATGGAAAAAGCGGTGGATTACATGACGCATGAGTTTAACTCGGTGCGCACCGGCAAGGCCTCGCCTTCACTCGTGGAAAACATTGACGTCGAAGCCTACGGCACCTCGATGAAACTCAAGCAACTCGCGCTCATTACCACACCGGAACCGCGGCTGCTCGTCATTCAGCCGTTCGACGCCAGCACGGCCAAGGACATCGAAAAAGCGATCAAGGAATCGAAGATCGGCATCAATCCCGCCGTGGATGGAAAAATCATCCGCCTGCCGATTCCCGAGCTTTCCGAGGAACGGCGCAAGGACCTCGTGAAAACCGTGAAACAAATGGCCGAGGAAGCGCGCGTCCGCGTCCGCAGCGCGCGACGTGAAGGCATGGATGAAGCCAAGAAGGGCGAGAAGGAAGGCGAACTCACCGAGGACGGACGCCGCGACACGGAAAGCGAAGTGCAAAAACTCACCGACCAATATGTCAAAAAAATTGACGACTCCGTTTCCTCCAAAGAAGCGGACATCATGAAAGTTTGAGCCGTGAAAAACCTCTGCCCGTTCATTTTTGTCATCCTCGCCCTCGTCGCGAATGCAGGCGTGGTGCGGCTTGCGCCGAATTTTACCTGGGAGGGCCCGCCCGGCGCGAACAGCCTCCGCGCCCTCCGCGGCCAGCCCGTCGTGCTCATCATTGCGCCAAGCGCGCGCAGCGGAGCCTTTCGCGCGCAGCTCAAAAAACTGCGCGACCTCTACCAGGAATTTGCCAGCCGGAAAGTCGTTTTCGCCGCCGCGCTCGCCGACGGCAGCGAAGACATTCCCTCAAACATTCCCTTCGCCCTCGTGCGCAACGGCGCGCAGGTCGCGGAAGCGTTTGAGGCCGGCGACCGCTTCCAAATCGTCCTCATCGGACGCGATGGAAACGTGGACTACCAGACGGACAAAGTCCTGCCCGCCTCCCGCGTGCGCGAAGTGCTGATGAACTCCTTTGTCGAGCAGGACGAGCGGCGGAAGTAAAAGCGTTCACCGTCAAGCGGGAACGAGAGGAAAACTGGGGACAACCTTTCGAGAATCAACAGTTAGGCGAATTGAGTTATTGCATGGCATAGGCGTAGTCTTCCAACTTCGGATTCTTGCCATTTGAGTCGAATGAGACAGTGGCAGTGACGCCCGCTGGTGGATCAAATATGAGACGCCAACGTCCTTGTGCAAAAGTAACCTTAGTCCACCACCTAGGTTCGAATTTCGGAAAGGCTCTTATCTCGCCACTGAAGCTCTTGTAGCGCTTTCCTTCGAGAGCGCGATTGACGAAAACGGTTGCGGCCTGTCGCGCCTCGTTCTCCGATAATCTCGCTGTTTGCGCCTGAGTCAGGCGCGGGAGTGCGAATAGGAGTAGAGCGAAATGGAGCAATTTGGCGAGCGGCATAGATGCACCTAACTTTGAATTTGGCGAAAGAGGGTTCAGCAAAAATTGGGTTGGTAGCAAGAGAATGCAGGCGGAAATATTCACCTTGATTTCGCTAATATCTTAAAGCGGTGCGCTCATCTGCAAAACTACGGCTACGACTTCTTCGACGCTGACCGCTTTCATGCAGCGAAAATCAAGCGGGCACTCGCGCAGAAAGCACGGACTGCACGCGACGTGATGGCGGATGACCTGCGCGTTTTTACCGAGCGGGCCGGTGAGCGCGGGCTCGGTCGAACCAAAAATGGCAACCACGGGCACGCCGAGGTGCGCGGCGAGGTGCATCGTGCCGGTGTCGTTGGTGAGCAACGCGCGACATTCGCGGAGTTTCCCGATCAATTCCGCCAGCGAAGTTTTGCCGATTAAGTTGACGCACTTGCCGTCGAGCGCAGCGGAAATTTGTTCGCCGATTTCGCGGTCCTTCTCGACGCCAAACAGCACCCATTCGCACGCGATTTTTGCACTCACGGTTTTCGCGACTTCCGCAAAACGCTCGGGCAGCCAGCGCTTCGCCGGCCCGTATTCCGCGCCTGGACAAAGGCCGATTTTTAAGGTCGAAGGTCGAGGGTCGAAGGTCGAAGGCTCGAAACTCGCGGCGGTTTTTGCGCCGATGAATTCCGCGAGGTCGAGGTAATGATGAACTTGATGGCGCGGCGGGCCGGGCGGCTCCTCGCGGTGCAAAATTTGATTTAACAAATATTTTCGTCCATGCCCGGCGTAGCCGATTCGCCGCGGCACCCTAGCCAACCATGCTTCCAGCGCGCTGCGCAGCGAATTGGGAAACAAAATCGCCGCGTCAAAATTTCCGCGTCGGATTTTTTTGGCGACGGCAAACACGCCCTCACCCGCTCCAATGGCCAACACTTCATCCACCTCGGCGACCGTTTTCCAGAAATCCACGAGCTTCGCCTGCGTCAGCACCGAGACGTGCGCGTCGGGCCGTCCTCGCTTGATCGCGCGCACCGCGGGCACGGTCATCACCGCATCGCCCAGCCAGTTCGTCGAGCGAAGCAAAATGCGGAAAGGTTTCAATTGTGACGTGGTCAAATTCTCAGGCAAAGTTACGCCGCGCTTGTAATCCGCGAGCAAAAATTTCGGCTCCGGCGTTTTCCAGCGATCGTGGACCCAAAACCAATCCTGCGGCGAGACACGTATTTGCTGTTCGAGCGTGCCGTTGATTTTCGCCGTGATTTGCTCCGAGTCCAGCCCTCGCGTGGGAATCGGGTCGCCGAGCACGAACCGCCAGCGCGCCACGCCGGTGGTATAAATGGCGGCGGGAATCAACGCAGCGCCCGTGCGTAACGCCAGCGTGGCGGCGAGCGGCGACGTGGATGCCAGACGCCCGAACAAAGGCGTCCAAACTCCTTTGTCCCCCGCGTGCTGGTCCACTAGCACCCCCACCCCGCCACCTTCGCGCAGAAGCCGGGTGGCACGATCGAACCCTTCCTTGCGCTCGAAGGTGTCAAGCCCGAGCCGCGCACGGCTTTTGCGCACGTCCGCGTCAATGAAACGATTGCCGAGCCGCTGATAAATCGTCCCGACCTTGCATTTAAAAATCAGCGGCGAAAGCTGCGAGTTCAACTCCCAGTTCCCGAGGTGGCTGACCACAAAAACGAAGCCGTGCCCCTTCTCCTGCGGGTAATTAACCACGTCGAGATTTTCCAGCGCGACCCTGTCCTGAATCTGTTCCCGGGGCATCGTGGCCAGCTTCAGGCTCGAAAGAAGATTTGCGCCAAGAGTGGCAAAATGCTCCCGCGCCAGACGCCGCAAATCGTCCGGAGATTTTTCCCCGGAATAGGCAATGTGCAAGTTTCGTAAAACCAGCTTTCGATAAGGCACGGCGAAAAAATACGCCATCGTTCCGAGCCCTTTTCCAAGACGGAAAACGAAATCGAGAGGCAGTGCAGCGAGGGCTGCGGCGAACGCGCGATAAAGCAGGTAAACGAAAAAATCCATTAAACCGGAAGAGGTGGGATTCGTCGATTTCCTGCTTGTTTCAAGGTCAGTTTAGCGCAGCGCACAGAGTAAATCAACCACTACTCGCTTCGGCAAGCCTCTTACTCTCCCAATACTAAAAGGGACAATTTTAGGGACACTATTTTTCTTGAGATTTATCCCACATGCCGCTTTCAGATTGCCCTTATTCAGCGCCGATCTTCTCCCGCTCCAAGGCACACCACGTTGAGAATCGAAGTTCTCTGGTTTTTGATCAATAATCGGCTGCGATGGATTTATTGATGCTCAACTCCCCGAAACCTTACAGGCGCAGTCTCGCAAAGAGTTTGGCCCCGTTGTTAGGAATGGTGACGGTGATGTGACCTGTGTTGGCATTTGTCATGATGGTGATGCCGTTTTGGCCGTGCACGGCAGTGGTCCAAACGCCGCTGAGATCGGTGGTGTATTCCACGGTGTAAGCCACGGCAGACGCGGCGCTGTTCCGGTTGAACTCGAAAACCAGGGCGCCTGGAATGGTGGTGGTGACCGGCAGAATGCCATTGTCGGCCGACCGGGGATTGCCTCCGAGGAAAAATTCCATCTTGTTGTTCAAGCTGTCATTATCGGGATCTGCGGCGGGTGTCCCCGTGGTGGCCGGGTCCAGACCGTTGCTGTTCGCCCATTGCGCCAGAGGATCATTCACGACAAGGGAAGCGGCCGAACTCGTTGTAGAACCGGCTGGATTCATTGCTACAACTGAATAGCTGCCCCAGTCTGTTCCCGCAGCGCTCGCAATCGAATAGCTCGATCCAGTCGCACCAGCGATTGCCGCACCGTTCTTATACCACTGATAAGTCGCGGAAGGTGTCCCGCTGGTAACTACCGTGAATGTCACATTGGCTCCCGGATTTACGGTCTGGCCTGCCGGTTGAGTCATGAACCTGGGAATCAACGAAGGCATCCATCCGCCAAGGTTAAAGTAGGAATTGCCGAAGATTGCCGACAAGGTGTAGTCAGCAGGATTAACTGTCACGGTCACGCGATTGCTCGATCCAGTGCCGAACGCTACTGATGAATCGGATGGCAGCATCGGCGGTCCGGAGTAATCCGGGTCGATCGTGTTATTCCAGTAAGCGGTGCCCACCCCAGCGGCGCCCGCACCGATAAAGGTGGTGCCATACTCGCGTGCCCGGCAGGTTACTTCCTTGTCACCCTCAGCCGCATTCCACTCCAGCCAGCGTTTGGCACTCATCTGTGTGGTGCCGGTGGAAGTGCCGCCGATGGAACAGTTGATGATCGCAACGGCCCCGTCCTGGCGCCACGGGCGCATGTATGTGGTGGAACCTGTGTTCACATCGAAGGGATAGCCATTAGTCTTGAGCGCCCGCGGAAAGGTGCAGTTCAGAAATACTTCACCGTAGGGTTGTGCGTAATCCGTGCTGGGTGCGCAAACTGGTCCGCCGACATCCCGAATCTCCACGATGTTGCATTGATCAAAGACCGCGAGTGCCGGACCGTAGATGAAATCCACGCTACCCCAGATCTCGCATTTGTAAAAATAGCAGGCGGTCTTTGCTGTGATGTCGTAGAGCGTGTCCTGTCCGCCCTTGATGAGGACATTGTCAAAAATGAGTCGCGTGCCAGTAGTGGCGACTGTGTTGATGGCACCAGCAAAGGCACTCGGAGCGCCGCTCGAGGAAAAGCCGGTGGGATGGAATTCATTGTAGATGATGTTATCCACGGTAAGGTCCCGAACGGTCACGTCATTACTCTCGATGCGCAGGGAACCGGCTGTAAACACACTCAGCGGAGGAGCGAAATAGGCGAACGGATAGATGAGCTGGGCAGCAGTGCGATCGGAGCTTTCACCGACGATGGTCACAAGGTTCCGGCTAAACCCGAGCGTTGCGTTGTCGCGATAGATGCCCGGTTTCACACGGACCGTTCGCGCCAGGGTGTTGTTTAGTGGAATCCAGTCAAACGCCCCTTGGAACGTGGCAAAGTCACCGGTGCCATCCTGGCCGATGGTGATTGTCGTAAGCCCGGTCGAGGCGGTCGGGGTGGCTGGCCCCGAGGCTTTCGTCGAGAAACGCCACATGGTTGGACCAGTGACGCCCATGTAAGCGGCATTACTTGAATCAAGCAGAAGCGCCGGATCCATCGTCACGTAGTAAGTATGGCCATAGGCAAGGCGCTGGCCCAGCGTAATCCAGACTTCGTTGCCATAGATCGCAATCGGCATGTAGTAGTAATTGGACGTCGTCGCCGTCGTCCCGCCATTCGAGCCTTGCACGTTGCGAATCATGGCATTCGGGATGACGGCAAACGCATTCCCAGGGGCATATGACACGAACTGCGAGGCGTCTATCGTTGCGGCGACGGAGTTATCCGCAGCATCCTTGATGGTGATGACGCCAGAGATGCCCAGCTTCGGAGCGCTGGGGAAGACCAGGCGCAACTGCTGATCAATGCTGATGTTCGTGGCATTGTTACCCGGAGCAAAGGTAACCGACTGCGTGGTGGGCACGCCAAAGTAAACAGCCGAACTGGTGACGCTGCCGGCGGAGTTTGTTGCGATAACCCTGTAGTAGCCCGAAGGAGTCGTCCCGCCTGTCGCGGAGTAGGTGCTATTAGTTGCTCCAGCTACGTTTGTAAAAATGAGCCCGTCCGTGCTCATCTGCCACTGATAGGCCGGAGCGGGCGTGCCGGTAAATCCAGCCGTTAAAGCGTAGTTTGAACCGGAGGCAATAATCGCTCCGGCGGGCTGACTCGTGATTGTCGGTGCCTTGGTCACTGTAAGCGACGTTGTATTACTCGTTGCCGAGCCTTGGGAGTTTGTCGCGACGGCTCGATACAAACCCGTATCGGAGAGCTGCGCACTGGGAATCGTGTAGGTGTTCGGTGAAGACTGGCTGGCGGTTCCTACGTTGCTAAAGTTCGCGCCGTTATCCGTGCTCTTTTGCCACTGCACGGTGGGCTGCGGGTTGCCGGAAACCTGGACGGTAAAGCTGGCACTTGAGCCAGAAACCACAGTGAGACTGGAGGGCGAGGGTTGCGCTGTGATTTGCGGAGCGAAAGGGCCGGAAGCCACATTGAGCGTCACGGCATTGCTGGTCGTTGTGCCGGCGACATCGGTGACCTGCACCCGATACATGGCCGTATCGCCCAGGGCCACGCTGCCAATCGAATAGCTCGAATTCGTCGCGCCGGAAATGTTGCCGTAAGTTGCGCCGTTGTCCGTGCTCTTTTGCCACTGGTAAGTCAGCGCCGCTCCGCCGCCGGTGGCAGTTACACTGTAGGTCACGGAACTGCCTGCCGAGACGGTCTGGGTCGTCGGCGACGGCTGCGTCGTAATTTGCGGGGCAACCGTCGTTGAGGCAGTCGTAGCTATCGTAATGGAGTTCACATCCATCGTTGTCGCGCCATTGCTATTACCGGCGCGCCAGCCGAACGCCAGGCCATCGAACGACGTGCCGAGATAGCCGGAATTGGCACTACTGGCTGTGCCGGTGATGGTTTGCAAAGGCGAGGCGGTGGTGTCAGTTCCTTGATACAGGCTCGTCAAAGCCGTGAGTGTGCCCGAAGCGGTCAGCGTGATTTTATAGGTAACCGTATATGCCTGTCCCTGCGTGAGTGCGGCGAGAGTGGACGTCGTCTGAGCCAGATTGGTGGCAGCGGGAGCAGTGGCGAAAGAGATGCCGACAAGGTCCTGGTTTCTGTTGTCGGCGAATGCCTGGGCTGGCCGCGCCACGAATAGATTTGCACCTCCAGACCATGCGAGTTTTCCCACATAACCCTGCCAGTTTTGAGCATAACCTGTAGCTTTCGTGTTGGTCGAACTGGCAAGCGGATTCGCCGCCGCACTCATTCCGCCGGGGACAGGTTGAGTTTGATTGCCGTTGAATAAGCCGACGCCCAGATAATTGTTCGCCGAATCCACAAGGTTGGCCGTGTCCGTGAAGGTCATGGTGAACTGAATCCATTCGCCGGCATTCACCAAGCTGATCGGGTATTTCGTAAACAGAGCCTGTGCCTGGCAAATCGCTGAGCCCGTTGAACCGATACCGAATTTGAGTGTGTTACTACCCGTTATGCTGGGATTTGGGCTGTATGACTTGTCAGTCATAATTTGATAAGCCGTTGCATTGATGGACGGCGTCGCTGGCGTGGGCGTCGCGTTATTGACGGTGCTGCCAGCGCCTAAGATGTCACTGAACACCGTCGTCTGCGCGAACGCTGAAGATGCGATGGCAAACAGTATGGTTTGGGAGCAAGCAATCAGAAGCAGCCGCGTGCTGCCTTTATGAAGCGAACAAAAACGAGGGGACTTTAGAAAAGAACAAGTAGTCATTTTATGGAGGCGTGGTGCATACCTTTCTTCGCGACGCGATCAGGCTTCCCAACATGGGAAACTTGCGGGAGGAGGTGTTAGTGTCCACCATTGTGATGCGGCGCGAAGTTGATTCCGCGAAAGGACTCCTGAATTCTGAGCCGCGTGGGTGAGAGGTCGTGAGAAAGCTCGACGTAAAAAAATGCCGCCGCGATGCCCCAACACCGCGGCGGCTTGAATCACGATTTTGATATGCCGTGTTCCCAGCCAGTCCCCACCGGCATCACAGCTCATACGTGATAACTCCACAATTCGACAGCTCAGGCGTTGCGGCGACGACGCGAGCGCTGATAGCCCACAAGCATTCCGATTCCGCCAATCGTCATCGCCCAGGTGCTCGGCTCAGGCACGGCTTGTAAGGCGATGTCGTTGCCGATGCTGTCCGTATTGCCCGCGCCCGTGTAGTTCGCGTTGTAAACGAGGGCGAACTGCTGGCCGTTGAGTATGATGTTGTTGGTGTCGCTGACGTTACTTCCATTCAGCGTCACGGTGGAGAACTGGCTGGCCACTGCCGAGCCGCTGTTGTTGATGATCAGGTAGAGCACATCTGAGGAGCCGAAGCTGGGCGAGCCATTGAGGGTCAGCTTCAGGTCGCCGCCGCTCAAGCTCACAGTGCTGCTGGCAATCACTTGGTCGTAACCGGTGGTCACTTCGCCGCCGGCGGTCGTGCCGCCGATTTGCAGGGAGAGGTGCGCACTGTTTTGCACGGTGAGCGAGCCGGCATTCAGGATGCCCGCCACACCTGCGCTATTGCCCGGATCAATAGTCGCGCCGGTGTTGTTGGCCGCTGCGCCTGCTGTAACGTTGCCGACAAAGCCGCTGCCACCGAGGATCGCTGTGGTGGCCAGATTCGCGCTGTCGCCCACAGTCACCGCGCTGCTGCCGGAAAGCGAACCACTCACAATCAATGTGCCCGCGTTAACCGTGGTCGCACCGCTGTAGCTGCTGTTGCCGGATAGCGTCAGTGTGGCTGTGCCAACCTTCGTGATAGCCGTCGTCCGGGACGGGTCGCCAGTTCCATTAGTGATCCTGCCGGCGAAGGTCGTGTCGGTATTGGCCGCACCGATAGAGTAGGTTGTCGTGAAGTTTTGGGAACGATTGCCGGCCAGTGTGGTGCTAGTGCCCGTGGCCTTTAGCGCACCCATGTCTATTGTAATATTCGCGTTGGAGCCATGCGCAAAAGTGGCGGTGCTGCTTCCCAGATCAAAGGTTGCCAGCGTGCTGCCAGTATTTGTGGCAACGCCATTGTTCAAAGTAAAGGTGCCCGCGCTGCTGCCGAGGTTTACCGTGCCACTGAACGGCGACATCGAGCCGGAGATTGTAAGGAACTGACCTGCGGCAATGCTTGGGTTAAAAGAACCTGATCCCGTGAGACTGCTGCCCGGTCCGGTGTTCATCAGCGCATTGTTGCCGCTCCCCGTGATGTTTAAGGTTCCGTTCGTCACAAAGCTGTTTTGAAGAGACTGGCTCGAACCGAGGTTGAGGTTGAGCGTTGCCCCAGATCCGACGCTGACCACGCCTGTGATTTGGTCCACGCTCGTAGTCAAAGAGCCGGTCCCGGCAGTGTCAGTCAGTGTCAGGCTCGTGCTCGTCGCACTGCCGCTCGCGCCCAGCGCATTGGCAAACACGACTGTCCGCCCATTCGTATCAATCTTGTAGTTCTGCGCGCTCGTATCGCTGAACCGGCCCGAGTAATCGTTGTTGTTTGCCGATGAGTATTGAAGGGTGCCGCCGCCAAATGAGATTGAGCCCGGATTTGACGCAGCCGACTGCCCGAGCGGACCTGATGTGCCGGCCACCTCGGCTGAAGCAACTGTAACAACACCGCCATTGATGTTCGTCACTCCTGTATAAGTGTTCGTGCCTGAAAGCGTCATTTTGCCCGTGCTCGACCCGCTGTAGGTGAGCGTGCCTACCTGAGAGCCGCCTCCGCCCTGATTTCCAATGCTGCCGCTAACGATGAGATTACCTGAGCCGCTTACCGTCAGCGTTCGATTTACATTAGTTCCAGATTCCACTAGAAACACCGGACCGGAGAGCGTCGTCGCTGCGGAATTATTCACATTGAGAGTTCTGTTGCCGCCACTGTTCGTAAATGTTCCGGCGAATGTCATCGCGTTGGTGCCACCCACGGCCGCAGTTCCGTTGAGGTTGATGGCGTTCTCGATATTGCGAGAGCCTCCGGAGGCCGCAACCGTGCCAGAAGTCAATACCAGCGATGCGGTGCTAAGAACGTTATTTGCATTCCTTGCGCCGAGCGCATTGTCATGGCCCAACAGGAGCGTGCCGTTAGCCATATTGAACGCCAGGGAAACGAGGCCGGTCGCAGTGGCTCCCGTTCCGCTATTAAAAAGCGTATTGTTGCCATTGATTGTCGCCGTTCCAGTCGAACTACCGGCAATTGTAAGGGTTGTGACTCTTGCGGGTATCGTTGTGTCATTAAACGCGGACAAAGTGCCATTCGCATTAGCGGCTGCAGCGAGACTATTGATCACCAAGTTACCCTGATTAACGTTTAGTGTGCCCAAAACGCCCGTGCCACCGGTGGGCTTATCGCTGGCGCCGAACTTAGCAAACGTCGTGGTTCCCGACGTGGATGAGTTCGACAAGTTAGTTATTCGATTGCCAGAAAGATAAACCGTCGTATTGTTGAAATTCGCCAGATCGGTGTTGGTCAGCTGGATCTGAGTGCCGGACCCATTCGAACCCAGCTTAATCGAATCCACGCTGATGGAGGTCCCTGCAACGCCCGACGCAACGACAAGTCCATCCGTGCTTGCTTGCGAAGTGATCGAGATCTGGCCTCCAACGCCACTGATGGAGTAGTTGCCGACATCAAACTTCAAACCACCCGTGGTTACCGCAGAGGTTAGAGTCACCGCGCTGTTCGCTGACGCACCCGAAAAATCCGCGACATTGGTGGTGACCAAGGTGGTATCACCCGTTCCAGGCAAATACCAGTTGGCTGTCGCCGTCGCCCAAGTTCCGTTTCCACCGGAGCCCGTGCCACTGGCGCTGAGCGCGGGATCCCAATACTGAGTAGCCGCGTTTGCAAACGGTGAAAGCGCCACCATGAGGCTGGCGCAAATTACGGAGAATGTGCGGATAGTGTTCGCCTTTTGCTGAGGCCGGACAAGCAAAGATGCGAGGGAGGATGATGTGTCTTCTTTCATTGGGTATGTTTAACTTTCGAAACTTGGAACGGCTGAGGGAAAGACTGTGGAAGGTGTGTTAGCCCTTAACGTGTGACGCCAGATTGGGCACCACGGCTTTAAGCTCTTTCGCGACGATGGGACCGAAAATCTGGCTGCCTTTCTCGTTAAGATGTGTCCCGTCCACCTTCTGTCCGCTGGTGTCAGCATTAGGATTAGTGGGGTCTGCGTTCTTTGACGGCGAGATTTCCGACACTTTCTCCTTGCCCATCTCCTCATACTTCTCGATTGAGCGGGCGTGGAGGTCAATGAGCGGCACTTTCTTGTCAGCCGCGATCTGTTTCACCACGTCAGCATAAGGCGTGAGAGTGGAATGGATCTTCCCGTCCGCCCCCCACTGCCGACGGCTTAAGGAGGTCACGAGCACTGGCTTGATGCCAGCGGCTCTAGCTTCATCCACATACTGCGTCATGTATTGTTTGTAGGTTGTCTGCGGATCGGTTTCGCGATCGACGCCGTGGCCGGGTTGATCGTTGTGGCCGAACTGGATCAACACGTAGTCGGGTTTGAGGTCTAAAGCTTTCTTCCACGAACCTTCCTTGATGAAGCTGCTGGAACTTCGGCCACCCTTTGAAAGGTTGATGACTTCGACATCCTCTTTCATCGCACCGGCAAAACCTTTGCCCCATCCGGCGTTGTCGGTGACCGTAGAGTCGCCTGCGAGGACGATGTGGATTTTTCCGGCATGAAAACCCGGCTGGTCAGCAAAAAGAGCAGTGCTGCAAAGCAGCAGGAAAATTGTGACTATTGCCCCGAAGGTATAAGTGCGATGTGATTGTTGAATGCTCACTTTGTATTGAAATCTTGCAAATCGAAGCCCCGGCGCAGCTGCTTCCGAAACTCAGCCGCGCTCGTTTACCGATTTGCGTGAACGCGATGAAAAAAGTATTACCCCTTCCCGAACGGTTGTCTCTTAGACGAATGTCCAAAAAATGGCGGGCGCATCGGACCGCTGAGATTGAAACCGCAAGCTACAGATGAACGATGCCTCGTGCGATCGCGAGCGTGGCGGCGCGGGTGCGGTCGGGGGCGCCGAGCTTTTCGAGAATCAGCGAGACGTGCAGCTTCACCAAGCCTTCGCTCATGTGCAGCGTGGTGGAGATTTCCTTGTTGCTGCGCCCGTCCACGATGAGACGGAGAATGTTCAGTTCACGCTCCGTGAGAGGCTCGCGTTCCTTGCGCGCGGCGAGCTTGGCCGCCACGTCCGGTGGGAACACCCGGCCGCCCTGATGGACCGTGCGGATTGCGGCGAGCACTTCGTCGCGCTCGGCCGCTTTGGTGAGATAGCCGCGCACGCCGGCCTCCACGGCGCGGTGGATGTCCTCCTCGCCATCGCGTCCGGAAAGCATGATGATTTGCGCCTCGGGGAACGCGGCGATGAGTGTCCGCGTCGCCTCCACGCCGTTTTGATCCGGCATCATGTAGTCCATCGTCACCACGTCGGGGCGGTGCTTGCGGTAAAAGGTGATGGTTTCCGCGGCGTTGCGCGCTTCCGCGACGACCGTCATGTCAGGCTCGCCATTGATCGGCACAGATAGTCCCATCCGTGCCATGAAGTGATCATCAACGATGAGAACGCTGATCTTCTTTTTCATGCGCTCGGAACGTTGATGGAGAGAGTCGTGCCGCGACCGGGTGCGCTGTCGATACGAAGTTCGCCGCCGATCTTGTTCGCCCGCTCGTCCATCCCGAGCAGGCCAAAGTGTTCGCCCGGACTGTGCTGCGCCGCGGGGTCAAAGCCGCCGCCATCATCGCGAACCTTAAGGCGGACGCACCCAGGTTCATACTTCAGCGTGACAGCGATATGCGCGGCGCCGGAATGACGCGCGGCATTGGCCACCGCTTCATGAGCGATGCGCAGCAACGCCGTCTCCATGCTGATCGGCAGCCTACGCGCCTTACCTTCCGTCACCGCGGTAAACTCCGCGCCATTCATGGTCGCCACCGGACGCAGCAACTCGTCCAGTGCCGCGAGCAGACCGAGATTTTCCAGCGTCACCGAGCGGAGATCGCGGATGGAAGAGCGCGATTCACTACGGCAGTGGCGCAACATGCGATGCGCCAGGGACAGCGTTTGCGCCGCCCGGGAAGGGTCGCGAGGCAGATGTGCTGTCGTTTCATCCAGCAGCATGTTCACGCCCATGAGTTCCTGCTCGAGCGTGTCGTGCAACTCCCGTGCGATCCGCGCGCGCTCGCCCAGCACGCTCTCGCGCTCGATCTTTTGCCGGATGATCGCGGTCTGGGCGATAACTCGCCGCCGCAGCGCAATCGCCCACGCGCCCGCCAGCACGGCCAGAGTCGCCACGCCCGCGAGCAGGCGCAGCATCCTCTCGCGGGTCCACCACGAAGGTAAGCGCACCACGCGCACACTGTCGGCGCCCTGCAGCAGCAGTGAAAAGCTCGCGGGCGCGGGCATCGCGGTCGCCGGCCACTCCTGGTCCAATTGCACCGCGCAAATGCCGGTCGCCTCGATCTCGCTCCCAGGCTGCAAATGCGCGAGCGAAGCTGCGGTGGTCTGCGTGCCGAGCACCGCGCTGATTAGCGAGCCCGCGCAATCCAGATAAAGCTGCGGCTCCTGGCCCGCGAGCGTCTCGACGCGCACCAGGCGTCCGCGCAATGCCACCAGCGCGCCATCGTAATCCTCCACGCGCAGCAGACGTCCGTGATTCACGTCTTTCTTCGCGAGAATTTCAGCGCTCGAGACTGCGATCGGCGCTGGCACGCCGGTGCGCCCCGTCTTGCGCAACAGCGCATCATCCATCACCGCAAAGCTCTTGGTAGGCGTGACAAAACCCGCAGCTTCGACAACATCGCCGGGTGTGAAAATGTCGCCGCTGCGCGTGTTCACACGAAAGCCACGTTCCTTCGTCTGCACATAAACAAACTGTCCCGCGCGCGCCAGTGTGACCACACCCGCCAGCCGCTGGCGGTGAAGTGTCGGCGGCTCGCGCTTGAAAGGACGCAACGCCAGTGGCGCAACTTCCGGCGCGGCGAACGGGCCGGAGGGCGCGGCTTCGGTGACTTTCAGGTCATCGCCGCCAGCCACACGCAGGCGCATGCCGACGATCTCACCGCGCGAATTGAAGAAAGGAAAACAAGTGCCCTTGACGCGCACCGCCGCATCAACGAGACGGGCGGCATCCAGCTCCGCGGCATCAGGCACCATTACGGTGAAACGTCCCGCCTGCTCCGCAACTTGCAGCCACCACTCCGACGCGCGCTCATCCCAATGCCAGCGCTGCACGACCCCTTGCAACTCCACGCGCTGGCAGTCGAATGTGCCGGCGTGCAACTCCGCGAGAGTGACCGCGCGCGCCGCGGGTAGCGGGCCGGTTCCGAGAAACCGCACCCGTTGTGCCACCACGATCGGCGAGAACCCGCCCGGCGCGGTAATTCCCTGGACTTCCAGCACGCCGCCGGGCTCCAGCGATTTCACACCGATCCACTCGACACCCCGCCGAAGCAATGGATCAAACTGCTGCGGCGTCACGTAGATGCCTTCGGAATCGTCCTGCAAAACGAATCCCCCCAGGCGCTTTCGCCCGGAGGTAATGACGCCGCGCAACAAAACGGGCCGGCCCTCGGCCGCCTGCTCCCGCGTCAGCGCGCGGATGTCCGCGCTGCGCGTGAGCACCTCATCCGCGCACAAACCGGCGGGGACCAGGAAGATCGCGAGCAAAACGGGAAATGAAATGCGCATGGAGGAGAGGATGCTTCGCCCGAGAGTATCGGGAAGGACTCCAGCATCCAAGAGCGTTTAACTTGAGACTTAGCATAACAAAGTGTGTCCAAGCAACCCGTCCGAGTATCGTGCCGTTAATGAACGCTTCGCCAGCACGCGTCTTAGGTGAGTGAAGATAACCTTACAGTCTCACTCTCGCAAAGAGTTTGGAACCGTTGTAAGGAATTGTTACGGTGATGTGGTCTGAGTTTGCATCCACGGGAGTCGTTACAATGGTGATGCCGTTTTGCCCGTGCGCCGCGGCCGTCCAACTTCCAGACGGATTGCTTGTATACTCAACCGTAAATGCCATCGCAGCAGCAGCCTTATTTCGGTTAAATTCAAAGACCAGAGCTTGAATGCCATTTACAGAGAGATAGCTTGCGACAGGTAAAATCCCTTTATCCACCTTCGTTGGATTTCCCGTGAGAAAGAACTCCATATTGTTTTGAATACCGTCTTTGTCGGGATCGGCTGCGGGAGCGCCATTCGTGGCGGGATCCAAACCGTAACTTGCCGCCCACGCAGCCTGCGGAGAATAAATGACAAGCGACTGCTGGATGTTTGTAGCCGCACTGTAGTTCGTATTGCCTGCCTGTGAAGCGGTAATGCCGGTCGTTCCCGTTCCGACAATGGTCACCGTCGAGCCACTTACTGTGGCTACTGATGCGTTGGAACTCGTGTAACTCACGGCAAGCGATGAGCTGGCGTTCGCGGCAAGACCAAATGGCGCGTCGCCATAAGTCTTCGCTGGCAATGTCGCGAACGTGATGCTCTGTGGCGCCTTGTGCACCACGAGCGGCTGTGCAACAGAACTCGCAGAGTTATAGTAAGCGTTGCCCGGTTGCGCGGCGGTGATGGTGGTGGTTCCGCTTCCAACAATCGTCAAGGTCGTGCCACTGACCGTAGCGACAGCGGGGTTGGAATTGGTATAGCTCACTGCAAGCCCCGAGCTGGTCGTCCCAGTCAGTCCGAAAGGTGAATCGCCATAAGTCTTCACAGACAGCGGTCCGAAAGTAACGGTCTGATTGTTTTTCGTGGGAGGAATCCCGCCATTCCCAGCTCCAGCCATAACGATTGAGGGAACATCCGCCGTATTGTGCAGCGAGTAAGAATAGTTTGGCAAAATCACCACATCGTTGCCGGTGACAGCTCCAACCGTGGAGTCCCATCCGCCGGGATCACCCGTGCAGTTGTAGAACGTGTTACCAGAGAGATACATTTTGCCTCCATCCTGCTTGGAGCAAGGGTTCTTAACACCGTTATAATAATTGCTCTCAATCAGCCATTCCGAGCCAACGCGATTATTGGTTGCGTAGTAATTTCCAGTGGCGCTGAAGTAATTGTTATAGATATGCGCGGTGCTATAGCTGCCGGATGGCATACGTTCATAACATCCATCAGCCCACCAATTGTGATGAAGCGTCACATGATAGTCCGGTCCTGTTGTCGGATCGGTGTTTCCGAGGATCATGGGGAATCGGTGAACCTGTGCCGCCGCGGTGTAGTAAAACTTGCACCAAGAAACGGTGACGTTATCCGCGCCCTGGGTGATATCGCACTCGCCATCGCCGCAATCAACAAACGTGCACTGGGTTATGAAAACATTGGTTGCACCCCAGATGCTGATTCCATCACCCCCATCGCTGTATTTTCCCGTGGCCGGATCAACAACGGATCCCGGATGCGTAACGTTCAAATTCCGCACAATCACATTGTTGACACCGGCAATGTTCAAATTTCCGTTAATCGTGGCATTCGCATCCATGCCCAGGATCGTCTTATTGGACTGGACATCCACGCGCTTGCCATCACCGCCGGCTGCGCCAGTGACATTGATGGTTCCGCTCACATAAATGACGTAGGATGACGTTCCCGTGGCATAGGTTACCAACTGCGCGGAGCTGGTTGCCGTGACGACGATGCCAGCCGAACCGCCGGTGGCGTTTCGTCCATGGCCATCAGGCATGGAGGAATAGGTATTAGGAACTTTGACGAGCTGAAACCCGTTGCAATAGTTGGTGCCACCGGCATCCTTTGACTGGGTAAAAGCGAATTGCCCCGAGGCATCGCTCGCACCGCGAAGCGTGTTCCAGGTAACTCTCTGGTTAATGATGAGGCTCGTTGTTCCACTAAAAATGGTAACCGGCGGCGAAGTGCCGCTTGTCGTGGCGACGGCGGCATAACCCGCGAGAGTATTGCTGGAAGAAAGTGTCATGGTTGTTCCCCGCGCCGGCAAGGAATTGATTCCCGATCCGTAAAAATAGAGGTCATAGGCAGTATTCGGTGGCAGACCGGAAAATTTATAAGTGATGGAATTTGATCCAGAAATAACCCTCCAGGCCCGTCCCATTAACTCGACTGGATTGATACCGGAACTGGTAGTCTGGTTAATGGCACTCACTCCCGCGCTTGTGTTCGTGGGATAGTTTATTGACGCATTGATTGTTACCGAACTCGCTGCGCCCGACGAATCCACCAGGCTCTTTGGAGCCGGATAGAGAGTGTAAACCCCGGCTGTGCTCCCGGTATTTGGATTGCCAATGTTGCCCGTGGGATTCGTCGTTCCCGATACATACGGCAGATTATTCCACACTGTCCCATAAACGGGCGCCGCCGCGCTGAAACTCCCACCCGAGGGTGGATTCATCGTGATGGTGGAAGTGACCGATGTGCTGTTCGAGAGATTTACAAAAAACGCATTGCCGCTTTGTGCAAGGCCATCGAGAGGCGTGAGCACGGCGATTGCAAAGCCACAAAGCACGGCAAGCCTGCAAAGCCGCCCAAGAGTCGCACCGTCAGCAAATATGGCTCGGGCGCCCCGTGTCATTGGGCATTGATAGCTTCAAAGTTCGAGCCTTGCAAACGCCTTTGCCTGATTGGTTGGGATGGTGACTTTGATATGATCAAAGTTTGCACCCAGTGATGTTGTCTCCACGGTGACGCCGTTCACTCCGTCCACGGCGCTGCTCCAGGTCCCGGTGAGGTCATAACAATACTTTACAGTGTAACCAACGCCCGACGCAGACTTATTCCGATTGAACTCGAAGACAATCGCCTGATTGCCATTGTTGGAAACAGAACAGGCTACTGGCGGAGCGTTGTTCTCAGCCTGCTTCGGATTCCAACCAAAGAAAAACTCCATCTTATTCTTGATGCCGTCGTTGTCCGGGTCCGCAGTCGGAGAGCCCGTCGTGGCAGGGTCCAAGCCGTAACTATTGGCCCACTGGGCCAGAGGATCGTTCACGACAAGCGAAGCTGCGGAACTGGTAGTGGATCCGGCAGCGTTGGTTGCGATAACCGTATAGCTTCCCCAGTCCGTGCCGGCGGCACTCGGGATGTTGTAGGTCGAGTTTGTTCCGCCGGAAATGGCCGTGCCATTCTTATACCATTGGTAAGTCGGACCGGGTGCGCCTGTTGCGGCAGCGGTAAAGGTCACGCTTTGACCGGGGTTGACCGATTGGCCAGTCGGCTGAGTGGTAATTCGCGGCACTAGTGATGGCATCCAGCCGTTGAGATTAAAGTAAGAGTTACCAAAAATCGCTGTGAGCGTGTAGTCCCCGGGGTTAACTGTTACCGGTTGGCGGTTGGTGTTGCCACTGGGCGGAGCGAGTATTGGCTCCGGCCCCGTCAGCGACGGGTTGGCGACGTAGTCTGGATCAATGGTGTTCAGCCAATAGGCGCCTGCCGCCTGACGCTGGGCAGGCGTGGGTGCTGCGCCGCCGCCGATCATCGTGCTGCCGTATTCGCGCGCCCGACAGGTGTTTTCTCTGCCGTCCCATTCAAGCCACCCCTTGGTGCTGATTTGTGTGCCGAGCTGGCAGTTAATAATCGCGGTCGCGCCATCCTGACGCCAGGGACGAATGAACTGGGTGTTGTTTGCTCCGACATTGTAGGGATAGCCATCGGCAACGAGGGCAAGGGGGAAGGTGCAGTTCAGGAACACCAGGCCATAAGGTTGGGCCAGCGGTGTGCTGGGAGCGCCGATTGGACCGCCGGTATCGCGGATTTGCACGATGTTGCACTGGTCGAAGACGGCAAGGGCGTCGCCGTAGATGTAGTCCACGCTGCCCCAGATTTCGCATTTGTTGAAGTAGGCGATGCCGGTGTTGACGTAGAGCGTGTCCTGTCCGCCTTTTATGAGGACGTTGTCGAAAACGAGGCGCTTACCGGTGGTAAGAACGGTGTTGATCGCGCCCGCGAAAGCGGGCGCGCCCGGAGCAAAGCCACCAGCGAGATTGGGCTGCGCGACATAGTCGGCGATATCGATGGTCAGATCGCGCACCGTCACGTCGTTGCTGGCGATGTTGAGGGCGCCCATGCCGCGGGCGCCGGACCCATAGACCTCGGCGCCATAGAGATCGATGAGTTGGACATCGTTGCGGGAGGCGCCGTCGCCGACAAGTGTTACAAAATTGCGGTTTTGAGCAATGTAAGTAGTGTCGCGGTAGATGCCAGGCTTCACGTGGATGGTGCGGGGCAGAGTGTTGTTCTGCGGGATCCAATCCAAGGCACCCTGGAATGTCGCGAAGTCACCCGTGCCGTCGAGGCCGACGGTGATGATGGTGGGGCCGGTGGAGGCGGTCGGGGTGGCGGGACCGGAGACCTTGGTCGAGAAGCGCCAGGCCGTCGTGTCGGTAATGGCGGGAAAGGCGCCGTTGCTGGAGTCAATAAGCAGGCCGGCGTCCATCGTGACGTAGTAAGTCTTGCCGTAGGAGAGGCGCTGCGCGGCGCTGAGGGTGACCCAGACTTCGTTGCCATGGATCGCCATCGGCAGGTAGTATAGCGGATGGCCCTGACGGGTCTCGATCGCGGCGTTAATGATGGTGCCGCCGAAAAGGGTGTAGGTGACAAACTGGGAGCGATCAATCGTGGCGACAACGTTACCATTTGAGGCATCGTGGATTTGCAGCACCCCTGCAAGCCCGAGCTTGGGAGCACTCGGAAAGATGATGCGCAGTTGCTGGTCGATGCTGATGTTGGTCGCGTTGTTACCCGGCTTAAAGGACACGCTTTGCGTGCTCGGAATGCCTACATAGACGACCGAACTGGTGACACTGCCGGTGGAATTTGTCGCGGTGACTTTGTAGAAACCGGAAGTGTTGGTCGCGCCGGTAACGCTGAGAGTGGAGTTAGTTCCTCCAGGCACATTGCTATAGTTCAGGCCATCCGTGCTTAGCTGCCATTGATAAGTGGGCGCTGGCGAGCCGGGATCAAAGCCAGGCGTCAGCGTGTAGTTCGAACCCGATGCGATGATATTACCCACCGGCTGGCTGGTGATTGCGGGGGCCTGATTTACGGTCAGCGTAACAGTGTTGCTCGTGGCTGACTGGTTGGTCGCCGGGGCATTGGTCACTACGACATAATAAGAGCCTGCGTCTGCGATCTTGGTATTGGTAATGGTCAATTGTGCCGAGTTCGCTCCCGAAATCGTCGAGCCTTGTGCTGTCGTTCCGTTCGTGAGAAGGCTTCCGCCTTTATACCACTGATAGGCCAAAGGCGAGGTGCCGTTGGCTGTGACACTAAAGGATGCCGTGCTGCCGGAAAGCAGGGTCTGATTCGATGGCTGGCCTCCTTGGGCGATGGACGGTGGCAGGACGGTGTTGCTCACCGTCAATGCAGCCGTATTGCTGGTCACAGGTCCGCCCTCATTGGTGATCACGACATCATAGTTTCCGCTGTCGCCGATTTGGGCCGTATTGATCGCCAACGTATTGGTCATCACGCCAGCATAGGTGGCCGAACCGTTCCCGGTTGCCCCATTGGAGAGATTCACGCCACCTTTGCGCCATTGATAGGTCAGTGTGCCCTCGCCAGTAGCGGCTACCGACATGGTAAAATTGCTATTCACCGTAGCGCTGGGAGTCGCCGGAGGCTGGGTCGTGATCGTAGGCTTCGGATACTCCATCACCTGAAAGCCGTTGAGATAGGATGCCGTGGTGAATCGCAGCGTGCCGGATGTGCTCACGCTCACCGGGAACTTGAGATAGGAATACCCTTCGCCTCCGCTCACGAAAATATTGCGGTAATCACTGCCGGATGTTCCCGTCACTCCGACTCCGCTCCCACTGAGGACATTGGCACCATTTACGGTAACGGTAGAGTTCTGGTTAGCCGCATCGCCGTGTGCATAGACGTAGAGAAGATAGTTCTTTTGCGCCAATCCCGACACAGTAACCGTGTAGGTGTTCCCGAATAGGTAGTCCTTCATCACATTCAGCGGATTGGGATTTCCGGGTGTGTCCGCACTCCACGAACTAATGCCGCCGTTCCCCGATGTGAGAGTAACGCTGGTAGTGCCCGAAATGCCCTGCGAGTTGACCAGATTGCTCCAGGTGTAAGGAAGAGTCACGCTTGCCCCCAGTTCATTCCAAGTCGTCCCCGTATCGGGAGCCACGCCTACACCCGAATAGGATGACCCTTTGTCAATGTCGGCATTTAAGCAAAAAGGCGGATCGGGAAGGCCTGCGTCGAGAATTTCGATGCCGCTGACTTTCGCGCTGTCGGTCACGCCGACAAATCCGACAACTATTTGTCCCGAGCCATTTGCCGCGGCAGTGAACTCTTTTATGGTTGCCTTGTTGCTCGCACCCGCATCGGCATAGATATCGAAATTCGTCAGGACTTGGGTTCCGTTGATGGACACGTTAAAGATTCGCTTGCCCGCCTGGGACCAATAGATTTCCGCAAAATGCAGACGCACCACGTAGCTGCGAGCGGGCGTGAGCGAAGGCAAAGTATAGGTGGAGTTGCCATACCGTTCAGTTTGGTAAACAGCTTGCGGAGCTGGACTCGTCACTCCGCTGGTGTCGATGGTGGCACCGGTGGAAGAAGCGCTACCCCCGGAGTAGTAGGCGTCTGCCACAAAGGGCGAGGCAGCGGAACCGCCGCTATTTACTCCATAGATCTGAACGCTGTAGCCGTATGCCGGAGAGGCGATCGCGGCTGCGGCAACCAGCCACATGGCCAGAATTCGAAAGCGAGCCACGAGCGAGAAAAAGAGAGGTTTTAGAGGGTATGTTTGCATTTTGTTTTTAAAACCGAAGTTTTGCGAAGAGTTTTGCGCCGCTGTAAGGGATCGTTAGGGTGATGTGATCGGTATTTGCATCTAAGACCGTCGTCGCGATGGTGATGCCGTTTTGCCCATCCACAGCAGTTGTCCATGTGCCGGTTAGGTCGGTTGTATATTCAACGGTAAATGCGGTCGCAGCGGCAACCTTGTTGCGGTTGAATTCAAAGACCAAAGCCTGACTGCCATTTGCAGACACATATCTTGTCACCGGCTGAATGTTGTTATCCGCCTTGGTCGGATTGCCTCCGAGGAAGAATTCGAGCCTATTGGAAATGCCATCGTTGTCTGGATCGGCGGTCGGAGCCCCGGTAGTCGCGGGATCGAGACCATACTTCGCCATGTAGTCATCCTGCGGATTGGAGAATCGGAGCGTAACCGTGTTGCTCGTAGCCACGCCGGCAGGGTTTGTGGCCTCCACTTTATAATCGGCCCGGTCTGCGCCGGTGGCGCTCGGGATGGTGTAGCTGGAGCTGGTGGCACCGACGACCAGAACATTGTTCTTCTGCCATTGATAGGTCGGGTTTGGCACCGCAGTCGCGGAGGCGGTAAAAGTGACGCTCTGGCCCGGGTTCACGGTCTGGCTGGTAGGCTGTGTTTGGAAAACCGGGAGCGAAGAAGCGTTGACTGTCAGCACTGCGGCATTGCTCACCACAATGGCGCCATCAGCCCCGAGGACGATGGCCCGGTAGCGTCCCGCCTGCGACGACTGCAAGGATGATAGCTGGAGAGTGGCAGTCGCGGCCGAGGGGATAGTTACTGGATTCAAGGAGGTGTAGCTTGTTCCTCCATTCGAACTATATTGCCAAAGAAACGCGGAGGCAGTGGGCGCGGATACCGTGAAGGAAGCTGTGGAACCGGAGTAACTCGTAACGGAACCGGGCTGGCCAGTGATCGCCGCGGAGGGAATCTCGGCAAGCTGCAGACCGTTGAAATAAGGGTCGTTCCCGCCGGGATTCGGACTGACGTAGACGGTCAGAACGCCCGAGGCGGAAGCCTGGCCTGAGATTTTGGCATAGGAGTGCCCCGCATTGGCGGCGGAGGCGCTTCGACTATAGCCTTTGTCGAAATCCGCGAGCACCGCGCCGGATGCCCCACCGTTAGCTGCAGACATGGTCCAGGTGCTGCCCTGGCCGACACTGTTGCCCACGCCATATCCATAGAGCTGATACATTCCGCCCGGCTTTAAGCCGGAGAGACTGACAGTGAGGGCAGAGGTATACCAATAATAGGTATAGTAATCGAATATTGAAGTGATTGGGCCGTAGGTGGAGCTGTCGTTGTAAGCTTTGACTACGGTGTCCATGGTATTCGACACGGAGCTAGCCGAAAGGGTGAGCGCAAGACCCGAGGCGGTCCCAGAATCGGAAACGAGCGACGCACCGTTGAGAAGCGTCTGAGTTTTCAGGCTGGAGTTGGGAGTCGCTCCAGTAAGGTTATTCCAAACACTCGCGGAGGAGCCGATGGCGGCACTGCCAGAGACTGTAATCCCGGAGCGGATTGGGGTGCGATAGGCAAAGTTCACCGTAGGCGTAGTAGTGAAATGAGAGGCAGAGACGAGGGCAAGACGGGCGGAGTTGCTGGGTATCTCACCGTTGGAAGTAGTGGCGACTGCGCGGTAGAGAGCGCCTGCCGTGACGTTGTTGAGCACGAGAGTCGATGAAGTGGCGCCTGGGAGGTCGGTATAGGTCGCTCCGTTGTCCGTGCTCATCTGCCAGCGGAGGGCGGTGGCAATGGGAGCCGTGACTGTAAAGACCGCCGTGCCGCCGGCAGTGGAGAGCGCGTCTTTGGGTTGAAGCGTGTAGGTGGAGGGATAGACGCCCAGGGTTGTGGAATACGTGGCTTGCGCGGATTGGCCGGCAGGAACAAGCGCTCCAGTCGTGGCATCGCTGGGGTTTGAATACACGTAAGTATCAAGGGTGTTGGAGACCACCGCGGTGTAGGTTCCGGCAGTAGCGGCTGTGACGCCGGTGATAGTCAGCGTCGATGTCGTGGCGCCAGAAACAACAGAGCCATCGGCTTGCGAGCCATTAGCTAGAAGCGCGCTGCCCTTTTTCCATGCATAGGTGGGAAAAATGTTGGAGACGCCACTTGAGCCGGCCGCCGCAACGGTGAAGGAAACCGCGTCCCCAGGGTGCGCCATCCGCGCCCCCGGCACGGAGGTAAGGATATTCGCGTTATAAGACGTGACGAGAGGGTGTCCATCGATTTGGAATTGGTTGTTGCCCGCGAAGACAATGTTGTCGGCGTTATAAATCCGGAAGCCAGGGCCGCCGGTCTGTGTGATGTTGCGAAAGGTGACATTGCGCACCGGCATATTGGGAACGCCCCAGAGCACCGAGAAGTCCGTGCTGCCGCTGATGGTAACGTCGGAGATGGTGATGTTGCGCCATTGAGGGAGGAGATTGGGCACGTTAAGCGGAGTCGGCGGAGTCGCGTTGTATTTTTCGGCCGTGTTACTCCAGGTTCCGGTGGGATAAGCCCCATAAGATCCCGCGCTGCCGGGATAACCAACGGTGCCGTAGTAGGATTGAATTCCGAACGGCGCCGCTACATTGTGCATGGTGATATTTGAGTAGCTGAGGTTTTCGACAACGTTGCCGCGAGTGGGATTGGACTTGAGATTTATACCTGCGTCCGTGCCCTCGAAAACGAGATTGTCTGCCACGACGTTACGAATGCCTGGGTTATTGGTGAAGCTGCCCATGGAACAGCCGTGGCCGGTGCCAAAGTAGCAGTTGGTGATGCGAATATCGGAGCTCAAGCCGTTGCTGGAACCGGCTTTAATGACGATGTTGTCGTCACCGGTGCTGATACTACAACGCTCAATGAAGACGTTTTGTCCGGCCATGTTAATGCCATCGGTATTGGGCGCGCTGTTCGGAGCTGTAAGAGAACAGCGGGAGATCACGAGATTGGAGGTGAGATTGCTGATGCCGAAGTGCTGGTTCGGCGGATTGAGGGTCGATATGCCGATAATCGCGCCGCGAGTTACGTGTGAAAAGCTGATGAGGGAACCAGGCCGGTTTGTGGTCTGCTGCGGAACGCCGTTTGTCCCTTCATAATGGTCCCACCAAGCCTGGCCCTGACCATCGATCAAGGCAGTCCCGCTGATCATCACGTCCGACACGGTATCCGCAGTAATGAACGACGGAGTGCCAGAGGCGCTGTAAGGGTAGTTAGGCCATTGCCCATAAGGGAGCAGCTTGATCGTAGAACCGTCCGCGAAGCGAAGGTGAACCTTGCTTTTCAATGTCAGCGGGCCACACATGAGCGTCCCAGCCGGGACAAGAACAGTTCCTCCGCCAGCACTGGAAGCAGCGTTGATGGCCGCCTGAATCGCGGCGGCATTGTCAGTGACCCCATCGGCGACAGCGCCGTAGCTGGAAGCCTGGAATAAAGTGCTGGGAATTGACGGTCCCGTGAAGGGAACAATGGAAAGAGAGGCGACCGGGCTGGTCACGATCATTTGCGAGTTGGTGGCCTTAAGCATGTAGTCGCCTGCCCGAGCGGCGGCGATGTTGCTCAGGACAAGCGTGGTGGTTCCCACTCCTGAGACGATGGTGCCGTCGGACAACGTGCCGTTGGCAAGGGGCGAACTTCCGAAATACCATTGATAGGTAATAGGTCCCTGTCCAACTACCGTGGCCGAAAACGTGGCCGACCCGCCCGCCGCGGTGATCTGGGAGGCGGGAGCCGGTGAAAAGAGAAGGCCGTATTGCACAGTCAGCGCACAGGCCGAACTAGTCACCGTCCCAACGGAGTTGGTAATGACCACATCGTAAGATCCGGCGTCGGCATCCTGAGTATTCTCAAAATGGAGCGTCGCCGTAGTGGCACCGGAAATGATGGAACCAGAGCTGGTCGGGCCATTGGCGACGGCGACCCCATTTCGACGCCACTGGTAGGTGAGCGGATCATCGCCTGCAGCCACCACGGAAATCGTGGTCGCACCAGGGCGATAAGTGGTCAAGGCCCCAAGCGGCTGGACGCTGATGGACGGCGGCCAAGGGCGCCGCACCAACTGGAATCCGCTGCACCAGTTTTGGCCGGAAGAGATCTTGGACTGGGTGAAAACGATGCGGGCTGATGAATCGGCCACCGCGCGGACGACGTTCCATGTTTTCCCTTGGTTGATGATATTTCCCGAACCGTCGAAAATCGTTACAGTTCCTGAGATGCCGGCGGTTGCGGCAGTTCCGGTTTCGCCAGCGGGAATGTTGGCCGCGGCAAGCGTGATCGTCGCCCCACGGGGGGTCGTTGAATTGTTGGCGGCGTAAAAGTAAAGATCGTAAGGCGCATTGGCCGCAGGAAGATTCGCCACGGTGTAAGTCACGGAATTGGTGCCCACGGTTTGACGCCAGACCGTGCCGAAAACCGCCTGCGGATTAGTATTGGCCTGCGTAACGGCGGTGATTCCCCTGCCGGTGTTGCTTACATAGTCGATGGCGACGTCCAGCGTTGCCGCGGAAGCGCTCCCGGTGGAATCCACCAAAGCTTTCGGCGATGCGTAAAGGCGGTAAGTGCCGACATCACTGTTGGTGCTGGGGTTGCCGATTTTTCCGGCTGGATTAAGCGTATCCGCCACAAAGGGCAGCTGGTTCCAGATAGTTCCGGTATTGCTCGTCGCCGCCGCGCTATAAGTCTTTCCGGCAGGAGCCACCGTCACGGTTGCAGAGGGATTCGTGGAAGTGTTTAGAATGACAAACCACGCCTTTCCAGCTTGAGCGCTGGCTTTCGCCGGCAGCCAGATGGCTACCACGATGACCGCTAAAAGTGGAATCAAGCGGTGCCACCGGGAATTCCAGCGAGTCATCGATTTCATATGAGCGATGATATACTAGATATATCCGCAGGCGGTCTCTTTTTCACTGAGTTGGTAACGCAAAATCCCAGCGCAAATAAAGCAGCTACAAAACAACATAGCGGGACGATTCCACGGAACAGCCGAGGTATCGTATTGTTAGTGAAGGCGGCTTCGACGGTGTGCGTCATAAGCTCACGGAGAGTAGCATGGCCGTTCGCTCACAGCGTGACTCCATCTTTGAATATAGCGATTTCTCGAAAACCATTGATTTCTGAGCGCCGATTCACCATCCAATCCGCAAAACCGCGCAGAAAGTTACCTCCGCCAAATTGAATGATCCGCTCCGGCAGCTTTTCCAGTGGCCCAAGAGACACCGCGAAGCATTCCTCTGGAGCATCTCTGTTTAGACGTGATTTACTCATTGGACAGTGAGTAGAAAATCGCGGTCACGCCACGCTCAGCCATTCGTAACCGAGGCTGGAGCCACTGAGTAGCCATCATTTGTTGCGCGTCAGAGCTTGAGTCTGGCGAACGCCTTGTTTTGAGTGATCGGAATGGTGACTTTGATATGATCAAAATTCGCGTCCACCGACGTTGTCTCCACCGTGACGCCGTTCGCTCCATTGGCGGCGGTCGTCCAAGTCCCTTTCAGATCATAAGTATATTCGACGGTATAGCTGACACCCGATGCGCTCTTATTTCTATTAAATTCGAATACCAGAGTCTGATTACCATTGCTCGAGCTATAACTCGCGACCGGCAGGATAGCGTCATTGTCGGCCTTCTTGGGATTTCCTCCTAAGAAAAACTCCGTCTTGTTATTTACGCCGTCGTTGTCCGGATCCGCCGCAGGAGCACCAGTCGTTGCAGGATCCAAGCCTTGGCCGTTAGCCCACTGTGCAAGGGGATCATTGACGACTAACGAAGCTGCAGAACTCGGAGTAGAGCCTACCGCATTGGTCGCAACAACCGTATAGGTGCCCCAGTCCGTCCCGCTTACGCTTGGAAGCGTGTAGCTTGAATTAGTGCCGCCAGCGATTGGAGCATTGTTCTTATACCATTGATAGGTCGGATCTGGCACTGCTGTCGCGGCGGCGGTGAAGGTGGCGCTCTGGCCGGGGTTAACCGTCTGGCTGGCCGGCTGTGTATCAAATGTAGGCGCAACCTGCGGCGACCAGGTTCCACCGAAAAACGCTTGAGGGGTGCTAAAGAGCGCCGCGAGGTTTGCGGAGGCTTGCTGATGATCCAGCACATCGTTCGAGGTCGAACCGGCGGTATAGACGATGTTTGTGCCGCTTACGGCGAATGCGCGGTTGTAGGTCGGCCGCTGGCTTACATCGAGCAGATTGCCGTTCAAGTCCTTGCTCTGATATTCCCAAAGCTGAAGCGTGTCTGTGGCGCCGGCATTGATCGCCCAGCCCTGGGGGTTGATGTGGGGACCCATCTTGCAGTTGATGTAGATGGTCTGGCTGAAGTCATTGAAGGTACGTGAAAGATAGCAGCTCGAGGCGGGTACTCCGGCGTAAGCGCTCAAGGTGCAGTCCACTAAAGCGTATCCATTAGGCGGTAGGCTATTGGACGCATGAGTATTGCGCGCTTGCGTGTAGTAGGCGCCTCCGGCGTTCGCCTTCAACTCGCAGCGCCGGAAGATGGCCTGGCCGCCGCCCCAGATGTAGTCCACAGCCCCTTCCACATAGCTGTCGGTCATGAAGAACGTTCCGCCCAGCAGCATCGTGTCCTGATAGCTGTAAACGCTCACATGATTGGCGATGCCTTGCTGGCCGGCGGGGAGATAGGCCTCGGCCTGACCGCCGCCATTGGGGGTGAGATTGTAAATGCTCAGGTTCTGCACCGTCACGTTGTTCGCATTCATCCGGAAGGCGGTGCGCGTGCTGACTGAACCGCCGGCCGGCGAGCCCGGTGCATTGATCGTACTGTTGTTGATCAGGTAGCCGACGACGGTTCCATTGCGGCTCTGGCCCTGAAACGTCACGTAAGGGGCCTTGTGATGCACGATCTCGTAGTAAATGCCGTTGCGGATATTAACCGTGACGGGTTGGGCCGCGCTTGGCTGGGGGCTATAGGTCGAGAGGAAATCCGAGGCTCCCTGCACCGTCGAGAAATCACTCGTGCCCCCATTGTTTCCTACGGTCAGCGAGGTCGCTCCGTTGGCCGGCCCGGCTGCCTTCACCGCAAACTTCCATGTCGTAGCGTCGCTGATTCCCGTGTAGGTGGCCCCCGTCGAATCGATCAAAACGCCGGGATCGATTTTCACGTAGTAGGTCTTCCCATACGTCAGCACCGTGCTCGTCGGAAGATTAATTCGGACTTCATTCGGGTTAACCGTCGGGGCGCCGGGAGCTGGCAGATTCAAGGGCGCGGGCTGGCTGCCAACCGCGATGATCGGCTGGGCGTAGTAATTGTCGCCCTGGATCACCTTGGTTTTGTAATGATAGACGCCGTAGCTGGTGTTATTCGCCGTGAGGCTGAACACATTGATCTGGCTCAGATCAATGGCTGCCGAAGTGACTTCCTGATCGTTCGACGCGTCATAAATGCGCACAGCTCCAGCGGAGCCGACGATGGGTTTTGCAGCGAAGGTCAAGGTAAGGGGCGTGTCCCGATTGATTCCCGTCGCGTTATTCGAGGGGCCGAAAGTTGGAGTGCCCAGCGTCGTGGACGGAATTCCCACGTAAACCAGCGAGCTGGTGACGCTGCCCGTAGAGTTTGTGCCAGTGACTTTATAGAATCCGGAAGTGTTAGTTCCACCGGTTACGACCAGGGAAGAGCTTGTTCCACTTTGAGCCGTCGTGAAATTCGCACCGTCAATAGTTTTTTGCCAAATATAAGTCGGTGCCGGCGAACCGGGATCAAAGCCAGCGGACAAGGTGTAACTGGAGCCGGAGACAATTACGGCTCCGGTAGGCTGGGATGTAATTGTTGGCGCCTGATTTACCGTCAAAGTTGCACTGTTGCTCGTGGCTGTTCCGGTGGTTGCCGGGGCGTTTGTGACCACAACATAATACGAGCCTGCGTCTGCGAGTTTGGTGTTTGCGATGGTCAGGGTGGCGGCTGTTGCGCCGGAAATCGTGGAGCCTTGTGCTGTCGTTCCGTTCGTGAGAAGGCTTCCGCCTTTATACCACTGATAGGCCAAAGGCGATGTGCCGTTTGCCGTGACGCTGAACGACGACGCGCTACCAGACAGCACGGTTTGAGCGGATGGCTGGCCTCCTTGGGGGATGGATGGAGGCAACGCGGTCGTAGTCACCGTCAGCGCAGCCGTGCCACTCGTCACCGAACCGCCTTGGTTGGTGACCACTACATCGTAGTTGTCGCTATCGGCAATTTGGGCGTTGTTGAGGACGAAAGTGCTGGTTGTGACGCCGGAATAGCTCGAACCATTCCCGGTTGCGACATCGGAAAGATTCACGCCAGCCTTTCTCCATTGATAGGTCAAAGTGCCCTCGCCGGTGCCGCTGACCGACATGGAAAAATTACTGCCGACCGAGGCGCTGGGAGTCGCCGGAGGCTGGGTCGTGATCGTAGGCTTCGGAAACTCCATCACCTGAAAGCCGTTGAGATAGGATGCCGTGGTGAATCGCAGCGTGCCGGATGTGCTCACGCTCACCGGGAACTTGAGATAGGAATACCCTTCGCCTCCGCTCACGAAAATATTGCGGTAATCACTGCCGGATGTTCCCGTCACTCCGACTCCGCTCCCACTGAGGACATTGGCACCATTTACGGTAACGGTAGAGTTCTGGTTAGCCACATCGCCGTGTGCATAGACGTAGAGAAGATAGTTCTTTTGAGCCAATCCCGACACAGTAACCGTGTAGGTGTTCCCGAATAAGTAGTCCTTCATCAAATTCAGCGGATTGGGATTTCCGGGTGTGTCCGCACTCCAGGAACTGATACCGCCGCTTGATGTGAGTGTGACGCTGCAGGTTCCCGAAACGCCCTGCGAGCTCACCAGGTTGCTCCATGTCACTCCGGACGACGCGCTACCCACCCCCAGTGTGTTCCATGTCGTTCCCGTGTCGGGAGCCACGCCTACACCCGAATAGGATGACCCTTTATCAATGTCGGCATTTAAGCAAAAAGGCGGATCGGGAAGGCCTGCGTCGAGAATTTCGATGCCGCTGACTTTCGCGCTGTCGGTCACGCCGACAAATCCGACAACTATTTGTCCCGAGCCATTTGCCGCGGCAGTGAACTCTTTTATGGTTGCCTTGTTGCTCGCACCCGCATCGGCATAGATATCGAAATTCGTCAGGACTTGGGTTCCGTTGATGGACACGTTAAAGATTCGCTTGCCCGCCTGGGACCAATAGATTTCCGCAAAATGCAGACGCACCACGTAGCTGCGAGCGGGCGTGAGCGAAGGCAAAGTATAGGTGGAGTTGCCATACCGTTCAGACTGGTAAACGGCTTGCGGAGCCGGGTTGGTCACTCCACTGGTGGCGATGGAAGCGCCGCCTGAATAAGTGCCTCCCCCGGAGAAGTAGGCATCGGCCACAAAAGGCGAAGCAGCGGAACCGCCGCAGTTTACTGCATATATCTGAACGCTGTAGCCGTATGCCGGAGAGGCGATCGCGGCTGCGCCAACAAGCCACATGCCGAGGGTTCGAATACCGACCGCAAGAGAGAAAAATAGAGATTTGGGAGGAAGATTTTGCATTTCTTTAGATGAAGTTGGCTCAAATGTTACCGGTGACGGTGCGGCACTTCTTGCCAGGAGCAGAAGGAACTTGGTCCATAAAATGGGGAACGCGTTCACGGGCGCCCACTCGCTTTTCCGCAGTTGAAAATCGGCAGGCCGGAGAACGTCGAAGTTTCAACCATTTTTGCTCCTGTTGAAAGTCGCAGTCCGGTAAAACTACTCCTTGTTTCTGCAAAAGCTCAGAACCGCATGCGGAAATGCTTCCGGCTGATGAATAATTTCATGCCCGCTCATCCCAGCCTCGGCTGGTTGTGCATTTTTCCGAAGTCTTCCTGCGTTTTCACGCATCAACAGACCCATGACAGGAAACTCCTTCTGAGATACATCAAACAAATATGCAAACCCCTTATGTCTTAAACCACAAAGCCGGCATCAATGGCCTCGGCGCAGGAGTCTGGAATCTTGGCCCTGGGGGCGATCCCTTTGGCGGTCCGACGCGCGAAGCCATCCCCATGATTGATCGTCTGCCGCTCCTCGCCGAAGCCGGCATGAGCTTCTACGAGGCACATGACCATGAAATTCCCGCGAGCGATGCGGACAAGGCAAAGAAGCGGGCCGACGAGTGCGGACTTAAATGCGGGATGTATACACCGAGCTTCTTTGCGGACTCAGTCTTCAAGGACGGCGGCATGACTTCCAATGACGCCGCTGTGCGCAAGCTGGCGTTGGAAAATGCCAAACGCGCCGTGGACACGACCGTGCAGCTCGGCGCGAGCGTGATGGTATTCTGGAATGGCCGTGAAGGCTTTGATTTCATCATGGCCAAAAACGGACGCGACTCTTTCAAGCGCCTGATCGAAGGCTTCAACGCAGTGGGTCAATACTCGAAGGAAAAGTATGGCGACAAAGTGCGCTTCGGTCTTGAGCCGAAACCTAACGAACCGAGAGCCAACATGTATCTGGCTAACGTCGGAGAAGGTCTCTACCTCATCAGTCGCCTGGACTCTGACATTCAACACTTATTCGGCATGAACCCGGAAACCGCTCATAGCCGCATCGCGGGACTGGATTACGTGTGGGACATCGAACTTTGCCTGGAAGCTGGAAAACTCTTCCACATCCATCTCAACGCGCAGGACGGGCAGCGCTACGATCAAGACTTGCCGTTCGGCTACACCGAGCCTTTGAAAGACATGGCACTTTGCATGGTGCTGCAGGATGCGCAATATGAAGGGATCATCTGCTTCGATGTCAAAGCTCCGCGCACCGACGATCCAAAGAACATCCAGGACGTGTTGCACGTCAGTGCGAAAAATCTGACCTGGCTCTGGAACCGGGCGCTGGAAGTGGATCGCAAAAAAATCGAACAACTTCGCGCCGATAATCGCGCCACGGCCATCGCCGGTTATTTGGCTGAGTGTCTTTACGGTTGTTAGCCGTTGCCACGGCGGCGACGCGTCTTTAGGTTCATTTGAAACTTGGCGACACTCCCAACTTTGGGAGTGCTTGTCCCTGTCTGGCTACGCATACTCAATCCACACGCTTCTTCATGGTTTCCAATCACCGCCGCACCAAGATCGTCGCCACCATCGGGCCAGCTAGCAGATCATCGGAAGTGATCTGCGAATTGATCAATGCCGGGATGGATGTCGCAAGGCTCAACTTTTCCCATGGGTCCTATGAGGATCATGCAAGGAACCTTGAAAACCTCCGCAAGCTTTCCGCAGAACTCGATACTCCGATTACGATCTTACAAGACCTGCAAGGGCCAAAGGTGCGCGTGGGTTCACTGCCTGATGGTGAGATCACACTTGCGCCGGGGGCCGTGGTCACGATGGTGCCGCAGGAGGAATTTGCCGGAGAGCCCGACACCATTCCGCTCGACTATCCCTTCGCAGCCGAGGAGGCAAAACCAGGCATGCAGGTGCTCCTCGCCGATGGACTCTATGAGCTAAAAATAGTGGCGGTAAGCGGGCGGGCGTTGCGTTGTGAAGTAGTTGAAGGTGGAATTCTCAAAAGCCGCAAAGGAGTTAATTTTCCAAATCTCGAGCTGCGCCTTCCCGCACTCACCGAGAAAGACAAGCAGGATGTGGCCTTTGCCGTAAAGCACAACGTGGACTGGATTTCGCTTAGCTTTGTCCGCAGCGCGGCGGATGTTCGCGCGCTAAAGGAACTACTCAAAGAGCTAGGCGCTGATAAGCCGGTGCTGGCAAAGATCGAGAAGCCGCAGGCCGTCGAGCGACTCGACGAAATTCTCGATGAAGTTGACGGCATCATGGTGGCGCGCGGCGACCTCGGCGTGGAGATGAAACCTGAAAAAGTGCCGATGCTGCAAAAGCACATCGTTGAAAATTGCAACCGCCGCGGCATCCCGGTCATCACCGCCACGCAGATGCTGGAAAGCATGGTCAACGATCCGCGTCCCACCCGCGCGGAAGCCAGCGATGTGGCCAACGCGATCATCGACGGCACGGATGCGGTAATGCTCTCCGCTGAGACTGCCGCGGGCGCTTATCCGGTGCGGGCGGTGCAAATGATGGCGCGCATTGCGCGCGAGGTGGAAGCCGATATTCAGTTCAAGAGCTATCCTGCCAGCGAGCAGACTATCTCGTGCGCGGTGAGCGCGGCAGTAAATGGCATTTCGACGGTTATTCAGCCGCGTTGCATCGCGGTGCTGACTACAACGGGGCACACTGCGCACGTCGTCGCCGCGGAACGGCCAAAGGCGCTCGTGGTGGCGATCACTACAGACCCAGAGGTTTACCATTCACTGAACCTTTTCTGGGGCATCAGACCGCTGCTCGCGCATCACACGCCGCGCTCATTCGACGAACTGGTGGAGCAGGCGGAATCCACGTTGCGCGCTCACAATCTTTGCGAGGAAGGAGACAATATTCTGGTCATCGGCGGAGTGCCTGCCGCCCAGCCACGCGGCGCAAACTTCATCAAGATCCATTCCATAAAGCCGCACGACGTCTCCAGCGGAGATAAGTAGTCATAGCTTTCCAGCGCAAATCTGGCTGGGCATTAATAGCGGCATTCATTGCACAAGAGGTGTCGCGCTTGTCTTCGGAAACTCCACTCAAATACCCGCCCCGCAGTGGTCCCCAAGAACACTGCGGCGGCTATACACGATTCAGTCCGTGTCCCCAGCCGATTCCCCAATCGGCATCACGGTTTCATCGTGAAGAAACTCATTGAAGCAAACTTTGCTTGAGAGCGTCTTGACCTAGGCTTTGAAAATGCGGCGCCGCTCGCGATAGCCTACCAAGCCTAACAGGGCCAGCGGGCCGAAGATAGTTGCTGGCTCAGGAACGGCAGTGATCGCTCCTATCTCATAGAATCCATTGCCAAGCGCGATCTGTTGGGTGGTAAGTCCGCTGCCGAAATTAATCTGGCTCAACAGGCCTGCCGCTTGCAAATCCTGGTCGAACACCAGTCGGTCATCTGTGCTAAGTCCGGAGTTCTGTGAACCATTGAAATGCGTGTTTGTCCAGTTAGTGACACTCAATATAGATGAGCCGGGATTAAAGGAGGTAAAGGCGAGTAAACTGCCATTGGTTGCGCCGTCGAAATCCAGTGTTGAGTTTACGGAAAGCGTCAACGCTCCGAGACCCACAGCATTGGTCGTCCCGTCATTCACACCGCTGGTGACCGTCGCTGCAGTGCCTTCCTTTGAACTACCGGCTGTGATGAATTTTCCGCCGTTGAGGGTCGTTCCTGCCACATTACTTATGCGATCATTTGTGCCGCCGCCATTTAATAGCAATGTCCCGCCCGAATTGACTTGAATGCTGTTGTTAGTTCCCGAACCAGTGATTTTACCTGCCGTCGTAGAGCCATTGTTGTTGATGGTCAACGTGCCGCTGTTAACAAGCGTCTGGCCGGTGTAGGTATTGGCGCCGGTCAATGTTTGAGTTCCCGTGCCGGTCTTGGACACGCCCCCAGCGCCGGAAATTATTCCCGCGAAACTCGCGTTTGCGTTATTCGCACCGAGCGTGAGCGTTCCCGAGCCAAGGGCCACATTACCGCCAGTCGTGCCGCCGCCTGTCAGCGAACCGATCGTGTTGTTAAAACCATTTAGATTCAGAGCCACGCCGGTGTTGTTCGCGAGCGTGTAAGCGGAATTGGCACTTAACGCGGTGGTTGAGCTGGCGGTTAGCACAACGTTGCTTCCGCCGCCGCCGATCGTCGTTGCGCCGGAGTAAGTATTATTTCCCGAGAGAGTCACTGTGACATTGGGGTCCTGATCCACAGCCAGCGCCACGGAGCCAGCGCCATCCTGGATGTTGCCGCTGTAGGTGCTCGGGCTGCTGAAACCACCTAGCCGCAAGGTGCTGCTTGTAGCCGCGCTGTTTGTCACAGTGCCGCCACTCCCCTGAAGGCCTTTTATTTTCTCGGTCAAGCCGTTTAGGTCAAAGGTGCCGCTATTTACAGTGACGTTGGAGTTATCGTAAATCTGGTCGCCGCCGGAGCCTGCAAGCTGAAGAGTTCCGCCGCTCACAGTAATTGTATTACCGAGCGCATGGATGTTGTTATTGCTGACTTTCGCGAGAACCAGCGTTCCAGCGTTGACTGCCGCGCTGGCGCTGATGTTATCGCTAGCGCCGGTTAAAGTCAGCGTGCCGCCATTTACAGTGGCGGTGTTGTTGGAAAAAGCGCCTGCGGTCGTCCCCGTGCCTATCGTCAGTCCGCCTGCTCCCGACTTGGTGAAACTTACAAACGAGGTCCCAGTAAGTGTAAGTGTGGTGCCGGCTTGTGAGACATCAATCCCGCCGTTTGACCCGCTAAAACCGCGATCAGTGCTGGTCGAGGTGCCTGTGTATTGCAACGTGCCACTATTGACTACCAGGTTGCTCGCCGCATTGCTGGAAGAGCCGATGCCGCTGGCACTCCCACCGTTCGCCAAATTGTTCGTGCTCAGGATGCCGGCATTCACGGTCGTTACACCGGTATAAGTATTAGCATTGCTGAAAGTCTGCATGCCCGACCCAACCTTCGTCAACGGACCTGTGCCCGAGAGCACACCGGCATAGCTTGCATTGTTGGTTCCGCCTACAGTCAAGGCGATGGCCACGGGAGTGCCCGCGTTGTTTTGCAAAGCAATGTCATATCCCGCACCGCTGCCGGAGGACGAAAGGCCGCCTACAGTGAAGGCATTTCCCGCTACCGAGCTATCAAACACAATCGAGCCGCCATTCATCGTGAGCGTCGAGTTTTGAATCGCATTCTGGTTGGACAGATTGAGCGTGCCCGAAGTGACGGTGGTAACTCCGCTGAAAGTATTGGCATTACTCAAGGTCAGCAAAGAGTTGGAGCTATTTTGCGTTACACCTGTCACGTTGCTGCCAATGACCGAGCTGATAAGCACGCTTCCGCTACCCGTGCCTTGATTGGTGACCAATCCCGTATTGTTCACCCCGGCTGACTGGACGATGATGCCGCTGGCAATCGCGCTGTTGTTTTTCAAAATGAGATTGCCGGTGCCACCTATGCCGCCAGAAACAGTGAATGCGCCCGCGGTAGTGTTGGCATTGGTGAGTGTGGTGCCGCCGCTGTTCACATTGAGCGTATTGGTGGAGATTGTCAGCGGATTGTTAACGGCGCTCGTCGTGATCGCGGTGACATTGGAACCGACGCCGCCGGTAATCGTGTTGGTGCCGTTGCCCGTGCCCGCCGTGCCGCCGTTCACCGAGGCATTGTTAAAGGTGATGGTGCCGCTGTTGTTCACCTGGGCGGTGGTGAAGTTTACGACGTCGCCAGCCTCCGACGTCTGGTTGGAGACCACGATGTTTCCCGATCCGGTCACGCCCCCGGACACGGTGATATTGCTGCCGAAGGTTGCGCTGTTGTTGGGAGAGAAGGTCAGCGTATTGCCACCGTTCAGTGTGACTGCTCCGCTGAGCGTAAGATTGTAATCGCTAACGCCGATGACGTTGGCCCCCGTGGCCGTGCTGTCCAAAGTGATCGGATTGGCGAAAGATCCGGGGTTGCCTGCCACGCCGGCGAAGCGGCCGCCATAACTGAGGGTGGCGGTATTACCAGACGTAGCCTTGAATGTGATCGCACTCGTGTTCGCGCCCAGAGCGTTCGCAGTATTGTTGAATAGCACCGCGCCCGACTGGATGGTGATCCCTCCGTTAAAAGCGGAGTTATTCGCGCTGAGCAGCAGTGCGGATGGGCCGTTCTGAACAATACCTGTCACGTTGCTGCCAACCTGGGCAGTGATCGCCGTCCCGGCAAACGAGGTATTGCTGGTTGAGCCGAAAACGCCGGTGGTCGTGACCGTGCCGGCGTTGGTGATCGTGCCGGCGTTATTGATCGTGGTGGTCGACAGCGTCAGGTTGCCAGTTGAGCCGGTGGCGCTGCTGCCAGGGGCCAGCGTGAGATTTCCTGTGCCGGTGATTCCGCCGGTGATCGTCGTGCTGCCAGCGCCGCCCGAGGCGAGGGTCAGCGCATTGCCGTTCAAGCCGATCGCACCGCTGAAGGTGGCGGCATTGTTCCCGTTGTTGCCGATGGTCAGCGCCCCCGCGGAATTGCTGCCGAGATTGATCGCATTGGCCACGTTTACGTTTGTGGCCTGCAAGGTTGCCGAGCTGCCTGCCGAATTGCCGAGTGTGATCGTCGGGCTGCCGGCGGCCGTGACATTGCCGAGGACGACTGTGCCCGCATTGATTTTGAGCCCGCCGCCGAGGGTGTTTGCGCTGGAAAGAGTCAGTGTCCCTGTGCCCACCTTCGTCAGCGCAAATGTGCTGCCTCCTATAGCGTTGGCAATGGTAACGTTGCCCGCGCCACCCATGCTCGTATCGTTGGTGAGAGTCACCGCATTGTTCAATGTGCCGCTCGTCGCCGCCGTGCTATTGATCAGCGCACCCCCATTGCTAATGCCTGTTCCCTGGATGTTCAACCCATTGAAGCTTTCGGTCTGTCCATTCAGATCAAACGCGCCGCTGGTCAATGTTACGCCCGCTCCGCTGTAAATCTGATCCCCGCCGGAGCCGGCAAGCTGAAGCACACCGCCATTGATCAAGATGGTGCCGCCCAGCGCATGATTGTTACTGTCGCTGGCCTTGTTTAGAATCAGCGTTCCAGACGTAACTGTCGCGCCGAGGAAGCTGTTGTCCGCACTGCCGGATAATGTCGTGATGCCCCCTCCGGTCACCGCGATTGTTGCACCACTGCTTCCGCCTACCGTAGCGGAGAACGTCACAGAGCCGGGCCCGCTCATGGTTAAGGTATTTCCACCCACAGAAGCACCGGCGAGTCCTAGCGTCGTCGCAGCATTGGATACATTGATCGAGCCTCCGCTCGCGCCGACCGTAAGGCTGCGATCTGTGGAAGCCGATGTGCCGATATAGCGCAGCGTTCCTCCACCCTGCAGGACAAGGTTTGCGGCTGCGTTGGTGGACGCACCGATGCTGCTGGCGCTGCCGCCATTGGCTAGTGTCGAGACGCTAAGAATGCCCCCGCTAATCGTCGTCACCCCGGTGTAGCTGTTCGCCGTGCCCGAGAGCGTCAAAGTTCCCGCACCCTGTTTCGTAATTCCGCTGGCGGCAGTTCCGCTGCCAGCATAGGAATTTACGATGTTGCCGCTGATGGTCGCCGCACCCGCAGTGCTCGCCACGTCAAACGTTACAGTCTTGGCCGTGGCCAAGCTGTTCGAGAGCGACTGAGTTCCCGAGAACAGCGTGGTTCCAGTATTGGCGATGCTGATCGTGCGTCCATTGCCACCGCCGCCAGAGACGAACATACCGGAATACTCTACATTATTGGTCCCGTTGAAGGTGATGATCGCGCCGTTAACAGATGGCGAAGCCACCAGCGTGTTGGCAATGACTATATTATTGACCCCAGCCCGGATGGTGCTGGTGTTGTCGAAAAGAACCGCCCCAGTGGATAACGCATTCGCGTTGCTCACCACCAGCGTCCCGCCCGAAAGCTGCATCGTGACGTTATAAGGATTTCCGTCAATGGTTCGACTCTGACCGGCGCCGCTGCCTGAACCGTTTAGTGTAATCGTGCCGCCAGTGCCGCCGCTGTTAATTTGCAGCTCGCTAGTAGAATAGTTGATCGCTCCCGTGAGGGCCAGCGTGCCGCCTGCAGCCTGAATGAGGATGATATTGCTATTTCCGCTGCTGAACGTGAGTCCCATACTCACGGTATTCGTCCCCGTCGTGTTGGTTGCATTGAAGGCAGTAATGCCGTTTCCCGCAGACAGCGCGAGACTGCCATTGCTGTCAGTATCAGTGATCGTGTAGCCACCCACATTAAACGTGATGCTATTCGCGCTGATCGCCGCATTGACCTCCACGGTCTCGCCAGTTCCGCCGAAAACGGCGTCATTGCCGTTCGTCCACTTACTTGTCCCCGCATCCCAGTTAAAGGTGGTCGTATCCCAAACATTCGCCGCATTGGCATCCTGATAGTTTTGGGTCGCCGCATTCGCGAATTGCGACGTTCCTGCGACCGCAAGGGCAAAATTGATCGCGAGAAACTTTGAAAAGAAATACTTTGAGATGGGAGGGGTGGGAAATTTCAAGCCCATGTGAAGCCGGATTTTGACTGGACCTAATTGGCGGAAATGCAAAGAGGCTATCATTGGCCGCCGAAGCGTCTATGGTTTGGCACAACGTGTTTCCGCAAATCAACTGCGTAAAAGTGAAGGATAATCCTTCCCGGAACGTTGTATGGTTATGACCCAGTTTGAACCAGTGAGACCATTTTCAGACTGCACTATGGCTGGCGCACCTCCGGCCTTTTGTTTGAAGGACTATGGCGACAAATGCGTTGAAAAAAAGCGCCGCCGCAGTGGTCCCCAAGAACACTGCGGCGGCTAATACACGATTTCAGTCCGTGTCCCCAGCCGATTCCCCAATCGGCATCACGGTTTCATCGTGAAGAACTACATTGAAGCAAACTTTTTTAAGCCTTCTTACTTAAACTTTGAAGCTGCGGCAGCTGCGGCGATAGCCGATGAGGATGCCCAGGCCTCCCAGCACCATCGCCCATGTGCCCGGTTCCGGCACGGCCATGAGAGCCACGGCCGTGTTACCGTCATCATACGTAAAGGTGTAGCTGTTGCCATTTAGCGAGAGTAGATCACCTTGATTCAACACCGCATTGTTATAGAAGAAACGCCCGGTCGGAGCGGAGCCGGTGTAGTCCACCAGGACCAGCTCGCTGCCGGTGAAGGCGCCGGAACCGATGTCGGTGATCGAAAGCACCACCGAATTGTTCGCATCGAGTGAAAGCGTGCCTGAATTGATCTTATCGCTTGTTCCCGCCGCGCCGTTAATCTGCAGGCTCAAAGTTGCGCTGCCAGTAAGGCTGAGGTTGCCAGTAGTCAGCGTTCCGATGCCATTACCGCCTGCTGTAAGGGTGCCGAAGCTGCCACTCGATCCAGTTACCGTTACTGCGCCCACGGTTCCCGTGCCGTCAAGTATGCCACCACTGACCGTAGTGCTACCCGTGAGCGAGCCGCCGACTACTACCGTGCCGCCGGTGATGGCCGCGGTCCCTGCGAACGTCGCACCCGAGTTTACCGTGAATGTTCCAGACGAGCCTGAAAGGCCCACGCCAGCGTTAAATGTGGCAATCGCCGTCAGCGTGCCGCTGCCTGTCAGCGTTCCGCCGGTGGAGATGATTGAGTCAACGGATTCATTTTTGCCATTGAGATCAAATGTTCCACCATTCATGGCGACTCTGGTGTTGTCGAAAATCTGGTCGCCGCCCGAACTGCCGAGCTTGACCGTGCCTCCGTTCACAGTGAGGGAAGTTCCACCGTTGCTGGTGCCGACTGCATGGGCGCCACCGGTCGGCTTATTCAGCACCAATGTCCCGGAGGAAACGGTCGCGGTCGTTCCGTTGTTATCAACAGTGCCCGCCAAAGTCACCGTGTTGCTGCCAGTCTCTGTAATGGAGCCGCCGACGATACTTCCAAGCGTAATATCCCCTGTTCCGCTCACGGTGAAGGCGCCGTTGTTGGTGATGGTAGTCGCACTGATATCCACAGCCGCACCCGTGTTAGTCAGCGTGCCGCGCGTTTGGTTATTGGTAAACGCGTTGGTGATCGCGTTGCCGTTCAAGTCAAGAGTGCCACCCGAATTCAAAGTAATGCCGGTGGCGCCCAATGCGTTCAGGTTGCCGACTTTCAACGTGCCGCCACTGGCGGTAGTCGTTCCGGTATGGCTGTTTGATCCCGTGATAGCGAGAGTGCCGGAGCCTGACATCGCAAGGTTCACGTTCGTGCCTGTCGTGCTCGTGATCGAGCTGATCTGCGTCACCGCGCTCACGCTCGTGCCACTGATGGTGAGTGTTTGCGTGCTCGCCGCACTGGTGCTAAAGGCAGCGAGGTTCAGCGTGCCGTTAACCATGTTATTCGCAAACGTCGCGCCGCCTGTGGTGGTGGTGGTGCCGGTGAATGTCAGGTTGTAACCGTTGGCGTTCGTGAAGGTATTGGTCGGAGTGCTGTTGGTAGTCAGCGCGCCAAGCTGGATGGTATTGCCCGTATTTCCCGATCCATTGTTGCCCACGTTGAAGGTGGGCAAATTTGCGGAGGTCGTCGTGACATTATAGCCATTGTTGCTGACCGAAGTGCCGCCATAAATAATCGTCCCATTGTTGCCGGACCCATCATTAAGCAGGCTCAATGTTGCCGTGCCGCTGCTCATGGTAATTTGCCCAGCCGCATTCGCGCCCGTGCCAAACGCTTGCGCATTTGCACCAACAAGCGTGCCGCCGTTGACGGTCGTGATTCCGGTGTAGGTGTTTGCGCCACTGAATGTTTGCGTGCCTGTTCCGTTCTTCGTGATCGCGAGATTCTGGGTCGTCGAACTCACAGTGGCCGAATCCTGGGTGCCGATGATGCCCGCAAACGTGCCGCTACCGTTCCCATTCCCCAAGGTCAATGTTCGAACGCCACCTGAGGTGCCAACGTAAACTCGACCAGAACTTGTTCCGTTTAAACCGGCCAGCGTTTGATCTGTATTATTTGCGCTTGAAAAATTCAGTTGGGCGAATTTACCGACGCCGGTGCTTCCATTGCCTAATGTGAGGCTTTGTGTCGTTGAAAGGGCATTCTGCGCCGCTCCGAGTTGTAAGACACCTTCTTGCACAGTGTAGCCGCCGCTGAAACCTGTCCAGTCAATCCCACTATTCATTAAAAAATGCGGGTTGGAGTTGGTGCCGGTTCCAAGGAAAAGCAACCCTTGGTTGCCAGTAATCTTGAGGCCGGCTTCGTTCGTATTATTGGCTGGAAGAAAAACCAGTTGCCGGTTGCCAGTATTTCCGGAGTTCGTGATTGTCGGCGTTCCGCTGCTAACCGCAAAATTCAGAGTGCCGGAATTTAAGGTGGAGCTGGCAATCTGAAGGTTTCCGCCGGTGTTGCTGAAGTTGATGTTACCAATGGTGAGAGTGGTGGCGGAAGTGACATAAGCAATGTTGCTCGGCACGGCCGTCGTGAAGTTTGCCGTCGCATCGGTGCCGCTGGCTACCGTGCCGCCGGACCAGACACCGGTGACAGAAGTGTTCCATTGAAAAGAGCGGGTATAATTAACCGAACTTCCTGTTGTTGTGGGGGTGACCGCCGATCCGCCCGGAGTAGTGGCCAGCGTAATAGAACTACCGCTTTTGCTGAGCACGTAATACACAGTGCTGTTACTAAGCCCAATATTGGTGTTGCTCATACGGATCGCATCTCCCACAACGAAATCGTTGGCTGGATCAGCCCCGCTGTAGTTGATCGTAGTGCCGCCGGTCGTGGTCAGCGTGGCCGTCTGGGGGCTCGCATTCACCCACGTGCCGTCAGCGGCGTGAGTGGCGCCGGAGAGCACTGCGAGCGCAAGACCGAGGCTTAGGGCAAGAAGCTTTATGAAAGATTTTGATTTGGAGGCTGTGCCTGGGTTCATTTGAGTGACAAGTAGAGTTGGTTAAAAAGTAATGCCGGAACGAAGCAAAATTATCACAGCGCAACCGGCTGTATAGGCGAGGCAAGTGCGTGGTTCCGCAAATCGACTGCGTAAATATGCGAGGTGCATTTTCCTAGTCACCCAGCACAGCATTGGCGGGTATGCGCGTGAGCTAAAACGCTTTGGCTTTGTTTCGCCTACGCTTTCTCTAATGCCCTTGATCGTGCGAGGTTGCGGCGTCGAATTCGTAGCTATATCTTCGTCGGCAGGCAATGAATCCGTGCGTGCAGAATTAAGACTAGGATGTGCATTTGAACGCAACCCAAAGGAGTTTCAGCGTGCAGAGATCTAGCGTAAGTTTCTTTTTTCGCGATGAAGAATCTCGTTAAAAGCTTTGCTCAAGGAGAGGGAAAAAGTTCATCTCTGTAGCAGGTAGTTTTGCTCAAAACATGAAAAACCCGACTTCCATCCTCCTGGCGCTGGACTGGTATGATCATCGCCTGTTGCAAGGCATCGCTGACTATGCCGCCGAGCATGACTGGCATATTTCCTCTGCGAGCATGACGCGCGAACACCTCATTCCTTACGGCTGGCAGGGCGATGGTGTTCTGACCTGGCAGGGGATTGACGACAAGGTGGCCGAGTTTGTCCTTGCCTTGAATAAGCCTACTGTTGATTTCAGCTTTCGACGCCCGGAGTTACCTTTTGCACACGTCCTTCTCGATCATTTCGGCGCGGCAAAATTGGCTGCCGATCATTTCATTGAGCGGGGGATTGAGCATTTTGTTTTCTACAGCGATGATGAGAACTGGAAATACGTGGAGCGCGGCCAGGGATTTATAGAAGCCCTGCGCTGGCACAACCATTCCTGCACCTGGCTTAAGGCCAACGAAGCAGGTTTCCGCGAGGAAGAAAACACGTGGCCAAAGCGCCGGGCTTGGGTGGCCAGAAAGCTTCGCAACCTGCCGAAGCCGGTGGGTATTTTCACCGCCAGCGGAACCCAGGCCGTCGAGATACAGGAAGTTTGCCGCGCAGCGGAGCTAAACGTGCCCGATGAAGTTGCCATCATCGGCATCGAGGATGATCTGCTACTACCGCAGGCCGAAAAGCAGGGAATCACTGCCGTGGAACCAAACATCGGCGAGCTGGGTTATCGAGGGGCGGAGTTACTTGACCGGCTCCTGCATGGCCATCCAGTGCCCAAGGAGCCGATACGGATTCCTCCGGCGCGGCTGATTACCCGTAGAAGCACTGACATTACAGCGGTGCGACATCCCGCTCTTGCCAAGGCGTTGCGGTATATTGACGAAAATTATGCCGAGAAGATTGATACGGACTCGATTGCCAAAGCGGCTGGCATCTCCGTCCGCAGCCTGCACCAACTCTTCTTGAAACACCTGCACCGCAGTCCGGGCGAACATCTTCGCGCTGCTCGCATCGAGCATGTGAAGACGCTGCTCGCCGAGACCGACACCAAGATCGAAGCTGTCGCGACAATGTGTGGCTTCCGCAGCATCAATTCCTTCTTTGTGTCATTCAAGCAAGCTGTTGGAACTTCGCCGCATGAATATCGAAAGGAAGCCCAGCGTAGCGGATAGCCAGCTAGAGCCTTCGCTATAGGATTCCAGCTCGTATGTTGTGTGAGGCGAACGAAGGGCCGGTTTGCTGGGCGGAAATAGTGGATTCCCGAAACATTTCCACCGGAGACGCTAGCATGTCCTGGTATCGCGGGCACTTGTCCGGCGAACAGCACTACTCGATTCCGCAATTCAACTCCTGAAATCGGTAAATAGTTATCAACGACTTGCATAAAAGCCATTAATTCACGATAGAAGTGCTGCGATGCTGACTTAAGGAATTATGGCCACGTCGCGCAAACTTGACCGTGTAGCTTGGCAACGTGCTCGCTTTACGTTTACTGCAACCCCTTTGGATCGTTACTCAACAAGCCATTCGTCCTGATATGATTTCTCTACTCTCGATCCGCAACGCGATACGGATATCTGCAACGTTCCTGCTTTTTACTCCGATATCGTCACGTTTACTCGCCACAACTCCATCGCCTGTTGCTCCTATAATTCCGAATCGCACTTTGAGTGTCATCGAACAGGGTGCGAGTGGCGATGGAAAGACTTTGAACACGACGGCGATTCAAAAGACCATTGACCAGGCGAGCGCTGCCGGCGGCGGCACGGTGCTCATTCCCGCAGGCACTTTTGTGAGCGGAGCTCTCAAGCTTAAAAGTAATATTGATCTTCATCTCGCCAAGGGCGCGGTGCTCCAGATGAGCGCGGATGTAAACGACTTTCCCATTTTAGGCAAAAGCCGCGAAAGTTTGTTGCTGGCGGAGAACCTGCACGATGTCCAGATTAGCGGCGAAGGAACCATCGATGGGCAAGGCGAGCCGTGGTGGACTGCGTATCGCAAGACAAAGGGCACACAGGACGATGCACAGAAACGCCCCGGCATGATTATCGTTACAAGTTGCGACAAAGTCCGGCTCACTGGTTTTACAACAAAGGATCCGCCTAACTGTCACGTCGCGATGGGCGATTGCGCGAACGTAACCATCGAAGGGCTGACGCTAAATGCACCCGACACCTCCACCAACACCGATGGCTTAAACCTACGCGTGCGAAATTGTGTAATCCGCAAATGCCATATTGCCACGGGCGATGACAACATCGTGCTGCTGACCAGCCATCCCGCGCGCGATGGAGAACCGGCGGTGCAAAACATCGCCATCTCCGATTGCACGCTGGGTGTGGGCCATGGCTTGTCTATCGGCAGCTACACCGCTGGCGGCATTCGCAACGTGACTTTTGAGAACATTAACTTTGAAGGGACCAGTTGCGGGATTCGGATGAAAGCCAACCGGGACCGCGGTGGCGCTGTTGAGAGTCTGAGCTACAAGAATCTCACGATGAAGAATGTCAGCTCACCAATCAATATCAGCAGCTACTATCCAAAGGAACCAAAGAGTCCCGTTGATGACAAGGAGCAGCCGCTCAAGCCAAGCACACCCATCTACCGCGATATCTCGATTGAGAATGTCACCGTCCAAAACGAAAACCTCCCGAAGCCGGGCAACGCGATTCTCATCTGGGGCGTTCCCGAGCAGCCAATTACTGACGTCACTCTGAAAAACGTCCGCATCACTGCGCAAAAAGGGGCGGTTGTTTACAATGCAAAGGATGTCCGTTTCGAAAACGTTCAGATCAATACGACCGACAGCGCGAAGCTGACTACATTCAATGCGGAAGTAAAAGGCATGGAGGCCACGCCCTTGCAGGCTTCCGGGGGGAAGCAGCAGTGAGTAATCACTCCTCAATTCCACGCACGTTTTCTCTTCGCCCTACCTCCGTCTAATGAAACAACGCACTAAGTTCCGCTGGCTGATCTGCGCGCTGCTCTTTCTTGCCACGACTATTAATTACATGGATCGCCAGATCCTCGGCCTGCTCAAGCCGACTTTATCGAAGGAACTGCATTGGACCGAGGCAGACTACGGCAACATTGTTTCATGCTTCCAGTTCGCCTACGGCATTGGGCAGTTCGTTTTCGGCCGCCTGATAGACATTATTGGGACAAAGCTGGGTTTTACCCTGTCGATTATCTTCTGGAGCATTGCCATCGCGGGCCACTCACTGGCGCGCTCGGTATTCGGGTTTGGAGCTTGGCGTGTTGCTCTCGGATTGGGCGAAGCAGGGAACTTTCCGACCGCGATCAAGAGCGTGGCTGAATGGTTTCCAAAAAAGGAACGCGCGCTTGCAACCGGCCTTTTTAACTCCGGGTCCAATGTCGGCGCCATCTTCGCTCCGGTTCTTGTGCCGTGGCTGGCGGTGACCATCGGCTGGCGCGCGTCCTTTGCCGTGCTCGGCCTTACGGGTCTCGTGTGGCTTGTGCTTTGGCTGCTTTTTTACACTTCGCCGGAGAAGTCGCGTTATGTGAACAAGGAGGAAGTGGACCACATCTACAGTGACGTGCCAGAGCCGCACGCGGAGACCATCCCCTTGAGCAAGGTCATCAAGCGAAAGGAAACCTGGGCACTGACTGCGACGGGGATTCTGGTCGGGCCGGCATGGTGGTTTTACTTGTTCTGGCTGCCGCCGTTCTTTGACAAACAGTTCGGACTTAACCTGAAGACCATGAGTCTGCCATTGGTCTTCATCTACGGCTTTACGTGCCTTGGCAGCATCGGTGGCGGCTGGCTTTCGTCGCATCTGTTAAAAAAGGGTTGGTCGGTCAACGCCGCGCGAAAAACAGCCACCTTGATCTGCGCCGTATGCACCATTCCCGTCACTTTCGCCACCAGCACGACGAACATGTGGCTTTCGGCCACATTGTTTGCCTTCGCCGCCGCTGCGCATCAAGGCTGGGCAGCTAACATGTATACCGTCACGTCGGACATCTTTCCCAGAAGAGCTATCGGCTCCGTATTGGGATTGGGTGCGATCGTAGGCACAATTACATCCACGTTGTTTACCTGGATTGTTGGGCAGGTGCTGGAGAGGACTCACAGCTATACGTCGATTCTCATCTTCTGCGGCAGTGCTTACGTCACTGCGTGGCTGATTTTTCACCTCATGGTTCCGAGGATCAAAGAAGTCCAACTGGACTAACCGAGAACCGTCCCGCCGTGCAAAGGTTTACATCACAATGAAAGACATCGCACAACGCGTTGGTTTCAGTGATAGCGCGCATCCATGGGTGCCCGACCTAGGCGACGGCACCTACCGTAATCCTATTCTTCACGCGGATTATTCTGATCCAGACGCGATTCCGGTGGGCGAGGATTTCTATCTCACCGCATCGAGCTTCAACTGCACTCCCGGTTTGCCGATTCTGCACTCCCGCGATCTGGTCAATTGGACGATCATTAACCATGCGGTCAGGAACGTGCCGCATCAACGCTATGACGAAGCCCAGCACGGGTGCGGCGTGTGGGCTCCCGCGATCCGCCATCATGCAGGCAAGTTTTGGATTGTGTTCCCAATGCCTGATGAGGGCACTTACTGGCGGACAAATGTCCCGCCCGACCTTTCGAATCGTTCTGTGGAAACGGGTTCAAACAAGCGTCTAGATCAAAGCACTATGCGCAAGGCTGTCTATGCCGCGCCCCCCGAGCCGACCAAGACGTCATCACCATCGTAACGACTATTCCGAATAACGTCAGCAAACGACATCACAAAACAACAATCCAAAACAACAATCATGAAACACTCCATTTCCCAATTCATCTGCGCTCTTTCTGCCGTCATCTCTCTCCTTCCGCCCGCGCTATGCGCTGCCGACCAGCCAACTTTCCATCCCGGAAAAATCCACATTGTTCTTGTCGGTGACTCAACAGTGACAGACGGCGCTGGCTGGGGCAAAGGCTTTGCCAATGCCATGAAAGATGACGTAGAGGTGATCAACCTCTCGAGAGGAGGGCGCAGTTCGAAGAGCGCCCTTGCCGAAGGGATGCTGAAAAAGGCGCTCGAGCTGAAGCCGGACTACCTTTTTATCCAGTTCGGACACAACGATCAGCCCGGCCATGGCGACCGCGAGACTGACCCGAAGACAACTTACAAGCAATACATGACGCAATATGTGGATGAGGCGAAGGCGGCGGGCGTCAAGCCAGTGCTGGTAACTTCGCTAAGCCGCAGAAAGTGGGAACGCGACGGGAAGAAGATCAATCCCGGGCTTCAACCGTGGGCGGATGCGGTTAAAGAAATCGCCACCGAGAAGAGCGTGCCGCTTGTTGACCTGCACGCCCGCTCCATAGCCGAGTATGAAAAGATGGGGCCGGAAGGAACCAAAACGATTTCACCGGTCAAGAACGCCGATCCTAACAATCCCAACGCGGATACCACAGGTGCCACGTTGGACGGCACGCACTTGAACGAAAAGGGCTCGCAACTCTTCGGCCAGATCGTCGCCGACGAACTCAAGAAAGCCGTGCCGGAGCTGGCTTCGCACATTAAGTAACATCTTAGTTTAATTCAACCCACTCCATAAATCCACACACGACAAATTATGAAAACGTCCCTACTTAACGCAGCCAGCTTCAGTCTGGCATTGCTTGCTTACAATGTCACCTTTGCTGCCGAAAAGAAAGTAACCGTCGCCGCCGACGGCAGCGGCGACTTCAAAACCATTCAGGAAGCTGTGACTGCTGCGCCGGCGAAGAGCGCCGAGCGCACCGTTATCCAAATCAAACCGGGTAAATACGAAGAGCAGGTAATCGTGCCGAAAGACAAGACCAAGATAACCTTCCAGGGGGAAAGCGCCGAGACAACGGTCCTCTCGTGGAGCAAAAACGTAAATGATCCCGCAGCGCCTGGGGTGCATAAGTTCAATCCCGGCATTCACGTTCAAGGCGCTGACTTTCAGGCGACCAACATGACCTTTGCAAATACCGCCGGTGATCGGGGGCAGGCCTTGGCCGCGATCGTGGACGGTGATCGCGCGGTATTCACAAAGTGCCGGCTATTGGGCTGGCAGGACACACTGATGGTGAATAATGGGAGGCAGTATTTCAAAGACTGTTACATCGAGGGTCGCGTGGACTTCATTTACGGCTCCGGCACCGCGATCTTCGATCACTGCGAGATCCACAGCAAGAACGGCGGATATGTCACGGCAGCGAACACGCCGCAGGAGAAACCGTTTGGTTTTGTGTTCCTCAACTGCAAACTCACCGGTGACGACAAACCGTGGGTGGATCCATCGGCGACTAATCCGCCGAAAGTGCAGAAGCTGCCGAATACGCTTCTCGGCCGTCCCTGGCGGCCTTACGCGAGTGTCACTTATATCAACTGTGAGATGGGCGATCACATCAAGCCGGAGGGATGGTCCAACTGGGGTAAAGTAGAGAACGAAAGCACTGCGCGCTACGCCGAGTATGGCAATACCGGCCCGGGCGCTACTCCGGACAAGCGCGTGCCATGGTCAAAGAAGCTCAGCAAGGATGAGGCTGACAAGATCACCGTCGAATCCGTCTTGGGCGGAAGTGATAATTGGAAACCGGAGTAGGCTGCTGAAAGAGTAACCTAGGATAGGCATGAATCAAAAAGGATAACATTTTACGATGAACTTACGCCGTCGCTTAGGTCTTTGTCTCGGTAGCTTGCTTTCCGCTACCCTTTTTGGCGCACTTTCTACACTTTCCTGTCCTGCGCAAACGTCTCCAGCAGGATTTCAGCCTCCCCATGTAGCGGAGCCGGTATTTCCTGATCGCAGTGTGAGCATCGCCGACTTCGGCGCGATGCCGGATGGTAAGACACTGAACACCGAGGCGTTCGCCAAAGCAATTGAAGCTGTAGCAAACCAAGGCGGCGGCAAAGTCGTTGTTCCGCCGGGATTATGGCTCACGGGAGCGATTAAGCTGCAAAGTAACGTCAACCTGCATTTGGAAGCCGGCGCGCTGATTCAGTTTAGCTCGGACTACAAACAGTTTCCCTTGGTCGTGCTCGACGTGAAAGGTGAGAAAGAAGTCTCGTCGGTTTCACCCATCTCCGGTGAAAAGCTTGAGAACGTCGCAATCACCGGACGCGGAATCATTGATGGTGCGGGCGGTTCATGGCGACCCGTTAAAAAAAACAAGCAGACGGATGGCCAGTGGAAGGACTTGGTAAAGTCCGGCGGAGTGCTAAGTGAAAAAGGTGATATATGGTGGCCGAGCCGCGAGGCGATGGCAGGTGGTGCGTTGGTTTCAAAGTTACGACAGAGCAACTCGTTGAACCTCGCAGACTACGAACCGGCGCATCATTTTCTGCGTCCCACGCTGGTCAATTTCATTGACTGCAAGCGCGTTCTTTTCGAGGGCGTGACCTTTCAAAACTCACCGAATTGGCATCTCCACCCTGTCCTCTGCCAGGACTTAACGATCCGCAACGTCAACGTCCGCGCGCCTTGGACGGCGCAGAACAGCGACGCGATGGATCTCGATTCCTGCCGCAACGTGGTAGTGGGCGATTCCGGCTTTGACGTCGGCGACGATGGTATCTGCTTGAAGTCAGGTATTGACGAAGCTGGACGGCGGATTGGTGTGCCGACCGAAAATGTGTTGATTGAAAACTGCGTCGTCTATCATGGCCACGGCGGGTTCACGATTGGCAGCGAGATGTCCGGCGGCGTCCGCAATGTGCGTATTAATAACTGCATATTTATGGGCACGGACATCGGTCTGCGCTTTAAGAGCACTCGAGGGCGCGGCGGCGTGGTTGAGAAGATATACATCTCGAATATCCGCATGGTGAACATACCCGGAGATGCGATTAGTTTCAGCATGTTTTACGGCGGCAAAGCGCCGCTGGAGGAAGGGGGACAGGAAGCGGCTGCTGAAGTGCCCGCAGTAAACGAGGGGACTCCGCAGTTCCGCGATTTCTACCTAGAGAACATCATCTGTCGTGGCGCCAAGAGAGCTGTGGATTTACGCGGTCTGCTCGAGATGCCGATTCGCGGCATTCATTTGAAAGACGTCTCGATCACAGCGGATACCGGCATGGAGTGGACGGACGCTGATAACATTCACTTGGAGAACGTCGAGATACTTAACACGACTGGCCCCGTGCTGACTGTCGCCAATACGAAAAGCTCTTCCATAGACCATTTAAGTTATCGCGACGGTGTTGAAACGGTCATCAGCGTAAAAGGCAAAGGCAATAGCGGCATCACTATCCGCAACACGGATATGAAAAAAGCGATGCAAGGCGTGCTTACTCTTGGCGACGCAGAGGCCAGTGCAGTCACAATTAAATAATTTCACCATGCTCTCCGAAATGACCATATCAGAAATGATTGAAATGCCGCGAAAGGACTTGGTATCCACCGAAGAGCGTATCGCCGCGTTAATCCGCAGCATGACGCTTGAGGAAAAAGTCGCGCAACTCTGCTGCATTCGCACGCGCAACCTTGTGGATGCCGACGGTAAATTCGATCCAGCCAAAGCTGAACAGTTGCTTCAGCACGGAGCCGGTTCATGCGACTCGGTGCGACTGCCGATCGTGCAGGAAGTCGAGTTTCGAAATGCGATGCAACAATACCTGCGCGAGAAAGCGCCGCATGGGATTCCGGTTCTTTTTCACGAGGAAGGCTGTCATGGTGTGCTCGCGCCGGAAGTAAATTCGTTTCCCGCGCCGATAGGTCTCGCCTGCTCGTGGGATGTTGATTTGATCGAGCGCATCTTTGCCGTAGTCGGCGCGGAACTAAGATCGCGTGGCATCCATCAGGCGCTGACTCCGGTCATTGACACTAACTACGATCCGCGTTGGGGACGCACGGACGAGATGATGGGCGAAGACCCGTTTCTAAATACAAGGCTGGGCATCGCGATGGTGCGTGGAATGCAGGGCAATGATCCTAAGAACATCGGCGACGGAAAAGTTGCTACAACGCTGAAACATTTCGCCGGTCACGGCTTTCCCGAAGCTGGAATCAATCGCGCCCCCGCGCACCTCGGCGTGCGCGAACTGCGCGAGCTTCATCTTGCTCCATTTCGCGATGTCATCGCCGAGGCGCGTCCGGCGACGGTCATGCCATCCTACAACGAGATAGACGGCCTGCCCTCTCATGCGAATCGCTGGCTGCTACAAGACGTGCTGCGGCAAGAGTTCGGGTTCGATGGGTTGGTCATTTCCGACTATCATGGCGTGCGCGAGCTTTTCAAATGTCATCACGTCGCGGCGGGTGATCCGGAGGCTGCATTACGCGCATTCAATGCCGGAGTGGACGCAGACCTGCCGCTGGGTGAACACTACTCGCTGCTTCCCGAATTGGTGCGAGAAGGCAAGATTGCTGAGAGCGCGATTGATGAAGCTGTGGCTCGCCTGCTCCGGCTGAAGTTTGCGGTGGGCCTTTTTGAAAACTCGACTGCTGACGCCGCAAAAGCGGTGGAAGTCGCAAACCTTGACAGCACAAAAGCGCTCGCACGCGAAACGGCGCAGAAGTCCATCGTGCTGTTAAAGAACAAGGACAACATCCTCCCTCTCGATATAGCTCAGCAAAAGACCATCGCCGTTATTGGCCCCCACTCGGATGATACGCGGCTCGGCGGATACAGCGGCGATCCTGTCTACCGTGTCAGCGTTCTTGAAGGGATTAAACAACACGTCGGCGATTCCGTGGAAGTCCTGCACGCCAAAGGCTGCTCGCTCACTACCAACGAGGGATCCCCTCGCCACGCTTGGGACAAAGTAAGAATGCAGGAATATCCGAGCGCCGACGATACGGCGGCGAAGATTTCCGAGGCAGTCGAGTTGGCGAAAAGGAGTGACCTAGTGGTGCTGGTGCTCGGGGAAAACGAACTCATCTGCCGCGAAGCATGGGCTGCAGATCACATAGGCGATCGCGTATCGCTCGATCTCTTCGGCGCGCAGAATCAACTGGCAGACTCGATCTTCAAGCTGGGCAAACCAGTGGTGGTTTACCTGATGAATGGCCGACCGCTGGCCATCCCGCACATCGTGGAAAAGGCGGATGCTGTGCTGGAAGGATGGTATGCCGGACAGGAGACAGGTAATGCAGTCGCCGACATCCTATTCGGTAACATCAACCCATCGGGCAAACTCACGATGACCATCCCGCGCCATGTCGGACAAGTGCCGATCTATTACAACCACAAACCATCAGGGCGCGGCTTCTCCTATATGGACTCCGATAACTCGCCGCTCTTTCCATTTGGATTTGGACTAAGTTACACCACCTTCAGTTACGGAGAGCCGCGGTTAAGCGCAAAAGAGATGCCACTCGATGGAAGCACGGAAGTTGAGGTGACGATCACCAACACCGGCAGCCGGCGAGGCGATGAGATCGCGCAACTCTACATCCGTGACAAAGTTGCATCCGTCACGCGTCCGGTGAAGGAGCTTAAAGGTTTCAAGCGAATCAGTCTTGCCCCTGGCGCTTCGGCAACCATCAGCTTTTCGATCACACCGGACATGCTTTCCTTTTACAACGAGGAACTGCAACGTGTCGTAGAGCCGGGAGATTTTGAGATCACCGTTGGCCCATCATCGGTGGAAGGAAAATCCATCACATTGGGCGTTGTAGAAGCTTGCCATTGATTCCATCTACCACTCACAATCCAAACCCAAACCAAATGAACAAACTCCTATGCTACTCTGCAATCTTCGCTGGAGCTCTTATTGTTCCGCTTCACACTAGTTTCGCCCAGGCTGTGGAAAAGTCCGTCTCCTTGAACGTGGGAGAGCGCACCGCCCTGACCCCCGTTTCCACTCCCCGACCCCGCTCCGCCTCTTCCAGTAGTTATAAAGGATTGCAGTGCAATGCCTCCCTCGTTTTTGAGGGTTACACCTTTAAGGAGACCTGCTTTACCTCCCGCTCCATTCCCGGCAGTAACACTTCCACCTACTCCAGATGTGATGTCCAGCACACCCCCGATGGGTGCCGGTGTTTCTATAAGTCAAATTCGAAATAATACCCCCGACTCCTCCCGCGGCGTTGGAGGCGGCTCCGCCATCACCGCTCAGTAAATAAACTTTGCCTGTGACAGCCTGTGTGTTGATTGAAAAGGATTTTAGACCGCCGCCGAGTCCGCCAGTGCCTCCGCTTCCTGCATCGCCATTCCCGGCGTAAACGCTTAAATCTCCGCCGATCGTTCCATTGGATGTGACAATGAGTTGGCTGCTGTTTTTTGCCGCGATGCTTCCGCCGCGTCCGCCAGCAGTTCCCGCCCCTCCTTCGCCTCCCCACACATTCACATTTCCTGTCACGTCAACTATCGTAAGATTTAAACTCGTCAAGTCTCCGCCCAAACCCCCGGCACCACTGTTGCCAGTTCCTCCGTCTCCACTGTATACAATCAGGGCCCCGCCCACAGTGCCCGTGGCGTTGATTGTCGGACTCGAAATTTTGCCGCCAGCGCCACCCGCAGATCCGGTGCCACCATCTCCGGCCCAATAGGTAAGATTTCCGGAAACGGAACTCACTGTAAGGGGCACCGCGGACAACTTTCCACCTGCTCCCCCAGGGCCGGAGGAACCGTCTCCTCCAGTTCCAGCATACACATTCAATGCACCGGTGATTGGTCCTGAAAAAGTGAGACTTCCGCCGCTGATCAATCCGCCGATTCCTCCTGTAGTCCCGTTCCCGGCATCGCCCCCCAGATATTCACATCGCCACCTACGCCAGGTGAGGAAAATGTCATTCCCAAAAGTGTTCCGCCCGCACCACCAGCTGCCCTCACCGCCGTCTCCGCCGGCGATACTTACGGTTTTTACAGTGCCCGCGGTAACGTGCGCTATCTTAATGTTGCCCCCATGACCTCCCAAAGTGGCACCGCTACCGGCCTTGCCTCCCCAAATACCAAGAAGCCCCTCTCCCGGAGGTCCATTCAAGTCACCAATAGTGACTTTTAGCGACGCAACGTCGCCGCCGTTGCCGCCGAAGTCTGAATCTCCAATGCCGCCATCTCCTCCACGAACTCTCAGATACATGGGAGTAAATCCAACGTCGCCCGAAACATTCAAGGAACCAACCTTTCCGCCCCGGCCTCCCGCTCCAGCGAGACCTTCTCCGCCGTTGCCGCCGTCACCTGTTGCGAAGCCGATTGGGTAGCTCGATTCTTTCATTTGCACAAATGTTGACACCCCTTCATGGGCATGATCGTCAGCAATCTCGGCGGCCTGCCTCGTCTCCTGAGCATTCATCAACTTGCGAAGCGAGCCGGCGTGCATAGGTCGGCAATTACGGCGCTGATGTTCCGTGGCCAGTTGCAGCCTTTCGCGATGCAGGACGTGGGCAATGGCCGGGATCAGTTTCTTTTCTCGGTCGAAGCGTTGGATACCGTTTTCAGGTTGGCCGCTTCTGCAAAGCAATCCAGCCACCCGTTGCTCTAGTCCCTTAGCAAGCATGAGCGTGGCTGCGTCGTGCTCGCCTCCGAAGAACTTCGTGAGCGCAGCCTCAAAGATAGGCTCGTCTGGACCAGCGGCGGCGAACAACGTCATGGACGAGCGGAATTTCAGGTCATCGGGTTAGCCCATAACGTCGCTGATTTCTCGGTCGGGCAATGCAAGCATCAACTGCGTGCATCGCCGCAAGCGCGGCCCCAATAACTCGTGCTTAAGGTAGCTCTGCGCCTCAGCTTTCGATGCTATGCCGAACCGTTGGGACATGGCGCTGGAGCCAAGGCCGGCGATCTGCGGAAAGATGAACCAAATCCAATGTGTTTGTTTCCGACCGGCTGCCAGCTCGCGCAGGACTTGGTCGTAGACGGGATTCTGCGCCGCTACAAACTCGGCGAGCTTGGTTTCCGTGGTCATGGCGGAAAGATCGACTCTCGGCTTCGGGTAAGCAAATTGCAATGGCTCACAACTGCGCCCACAGATCGACGACCGGTTGTAAATCCCGCTTGAGTGCGGCGCGCTTTTCCGGCGTGGCCTGCTCGAACCATTTGTTGGCCCTCAGTTTGCCGAAGAACGCGCAGATCGAGTTCACGAAGGGAAACTCAACTGCCTTCTGGACGGCATTGAAAATGCGAATAACTGCGCAGGAAGTATAAGGTTTTCTTCTCCTCCGTGCCATACACAGAATGCGAAAGGGCACCCGCTGACGTGGGTGCCCTTTCGCATTCGTCCCGACCAGCCTTATCTAACTTTGGATATCAATGTGAACCGCAAAATCGTTGAGCATTGGCTCTGCCGCTCAGCAGCGCGATCAAGCAACCCTCAATTTTAGTGTAAGCCAGTGGAGTCAATTCAACAGTTTGTTCGACGTCTCAGTGATAGACGTGGAGAGGCGGATTGTGGGGGGCACCAAGGACCTTGCGTCCGTGCTCACTCGGAATCCAAGGGGAATATGGCAAATGTCGATGAATCAAAGAAAAAAGTGATCAAAATACCCTGATTTCTCTTGTCAACATTCGTAAGATAGAAATTATGGATTCGGTTTGATTCTAGATGCCAAGGAAATGGCGGCGAATTATGTTGAGACGTGGGCATATAATTAAAAGCAAGAATGCAATTGGGGTGGAGGGTATCGCGAAAATGTTGGTCCCTCATTGCTCTCGATAGCCAATGATTGTTCCAAAACGGGTATCAAACGGCACGGTTAAGGTAAGCTCGCGTTCTAAGGAACAGGGAAGTTTGCCGGAGACACGATCAGTTCCAAAACGCTCCTTGCCTACAACCACCCTACCAAGAATACTGATTGTTGACGACCATCCAATAGTCCGCCGTGGATTGCGAAACTTACTTCTCGAAGCCTTTGAAGATGGAGTGATCGGTGAAGCTAGCAGCAGTCAAGAAGGACTGGATCTGGCGTGGAAACAAACTTGGGATGTTGCGATTTTGGATGTCACACTTCCAGGTCGCAGTGGCCTTGAATTACTCAAAGAACTCAGGATCGAGCATCCTAAAATGCCGATTATTGTCCTGAGTATGCATTCCGAAGATCAATTGGCGGTGCGAGCGGTAAAAAGTGGTGCCGCCAGCTATCTGACCAAAGAGTGCATCGGGCAGGAACTCGTTGATGCTGTCAGAAAAGTGCTGGCGGGCGGAAAATACATTTCCGCTACATTGGCCGAAAGACTGGCGTCTCATGTCGAACAGGATATGAAGAAGCCCCTTCATGAGAACCTCTCTGATCGAGAGTTTCAAGTCATGTCCATGATTGCTTCCGGGAAAATGGCTAAACAAATCGCCGACGAGCTATCGCTCAGCATCAAGACGGTCAGCACCTATCGCACACGCATTCTCGCAAAAATGCACCTGAGCAATAACTCAGAATTGATGCGTTACGCGATCAAGAACAATTTGGTGAGTTAACTTAATCCGAAGATTCGACCGGCGCAGTGATGTAGGTCGAAAATGATGCGTGCCGTCCGCCTACACGGCAGAGGTGTTGTTCAAAGTCGGCTAAAACCGTTTCAAGTTCAAATTGCTGGACGAACTCATACCCGGCTTTGGACATTCTGCTCAACTCGGCCTCATTCGTGGCCAGAGTCTCAATGGCCGTGGCCAACTCCTCAGAACGGCCCGGAGGCACGTTGAGGCCGAATTGCCATCGGTCCGCAATGATGGCGAGCTCACTGTCGGCATCGGCTACGCTTAAGACGGGTTTGCCGGCGGCTAGCACAGTGAGCAGCTTGCTGGGAAAGAATGCTGCACCTGCTCCGGATTGCTGGGTAATGAGACACACATCGGCATCACCGAGCATTTGCAGGTAGAGGTTCTCGGGCTGGAGTGGCAGTAGCAAAAGATTGCGCACACCCGCCGCCGCAGCTATCGCGGCCAGCATCTCACGGCAGGCCCCATCGCCGCTAATAACCAGCTTGATCCTCTGCTTTTCAATCAACGAGGCCGCTTGCACGATGATTTCCAAACCTTGCTTTACACCAAGGTTTCCCGAATACACCGCGAGGAAATCTCCTGGTTGAATCTTATGAATTGCGCGGAACATTCCCGTTCGTGAGCATCCGCGCATTCCCGCAAGTCGCACCCCGTTTGGAAAATACTTAAGCTTGCCAGAGGGAACCCCTTTTCGAGTGATCGCCGAAACCATTCCAGTGCTGATGCAGGAAACTGATGCTGCCTTTTCGTAAGCGAAGGCTTCCAGCCGGTATAGCATTCTGGAGAACATCCCGACAGGCACCATCCCTAATCCCAATGCCGCATCCGGTTGGAGGTCCTGGACGTGGAAAACAAACTGCGTTTTTTTTAGTTTACAAAGGACCCATGCCGCGACTCCCAGGAGCAATGGAGGCGAGATGATCACTACCAAGTCTGCCGATTTAAAACTGAGCATCCGTAGAAAGGATGACAGAACAAATGAACCTTCGTGGACAATCCTTTTCCACGCACGTGCGTTGCGTGGAACATAATGCCAGCAGCGATGCACCTTTACGCCATCCAGAGTCTCTTCGCGAAACATTACGTGCCGATCCTGGGGTCGCTTTTTCCAGGATGGGTAGTACGGAAAGGTTGTCACCATTTCCACTTGATGGCCTTTCCGATGAAGAAACTCACAGAGCGCCTGACTATGCGGCGCTATGCCAGTAACTTCCGGAGCGTAGTTAATCCCCCAAACGATGACCTTCACGCAATGTTGTTCCTTCCGTTTTTTCCAAGTGATCCAATCGCACCGACAGTGCGGTTATTCTCGCACCGCGTTCACACCGCCGTATGTTTTACGAAGTTCGCGCGTTTTAGCGACGCACAACAATTCATATAAGCCGTGCATCCGCGCGAAATAATAACCTTCGAAGCCATCCAAAAACCCACGCTGCCAGAGGTAAACATAAAGAAAGCGCAGGAGAGGACGGAATGGCAGTCGGTGTGAGATGCGTTTTAACAGGCGTCGCAGGCTCACGTTCCTTTTTTGTATCTGCTCATCACTGGCCGAGATATACCGGTCGAGGGCAACCCTCGCCTCCCAATTCGAGTAACGATTGTGTTTTTCGACAAAGACGGCGACTGATGGAAAAGCAAAATGGTCCATTTCTGAATGTAGAAAGCCCGTGTCCCCATCTACCACCACATGCTCGTGAACCTCATTGTCTCCGCTGTCGGTATTGACATCGGTAAGCTTCTCGTAGCGACCCAGGCGGTGTTTAAATAGCCGTAAGTTCCAGTTAGGATAATAGGCGTGCTTTAGCCATTTGCCCATAAACATGAAGCGGCGGTTAATCCAGTAGCCAGCCTGCGATTGATTCGGCTGCATGACTATATCGCGAAACTCCTGCTCTGCTTCGGGTGGCAGCACTTCGTCCGCATCCAGGATGAACACCCACTCGTGTTTAAAAGGCAGATTATCGAGAGCCCAGTTCTTCTTTTTCGGCCATCTACCGCTAAAGTGAAATTGCACAACACATGCGCCTAGCGAAGTCGCAATTTCTTGCGAGCCATCGCTGCTCTGTGAGTCCACGACAAATATTTCGTCCGCCCATAATACTGACCCTAGACTGCGTGACAGATTGCCAGCCTCGTTCTTAATCGGAATAAGAACGGAAATAGGAACCTTGCTAGTTGATGCCATGCGAATGATTAGATAGCGAGCTTACACGTGGTATCGTCACCGCGACACTTAGCTGGATGAGTAAGAGCTTTTCCAGAATTCCTGTAGCTTTAGCACTCCGGCCGTATCTGAAGATAGCCCCCTGGACGCGCGAAGTATTTCGCTTTACACCCAAATGTTTTCTTTCCCAATCATTTTATCGCCCAGCCTGGCAGCTTGCATTTTCTTCGCCGTTCCTTCGATGCAGCGTCCGGCAGGGATTTCCTGCATTCACCGTAAATGGCGGCACATCAGTTGTGACAACTGAACACGCTCCGATCACGGCCTCTTCACCGATCGTCACCCCCGGCAGAATGAACGCGCGAGCACCGACAAACGCTCCTCGCCGCACTCGGATTTTCATCGTCACCAGAGGTAGACCAGGTTCACCAAATGCGTGCGTGCCGGTGCATAGATAAGCTTCCTGCGCAACCACGGCGTCTTCCTCGATCTCGATCTCTCCCAGAGAATAAGCGTTCGCGCGATCACCCAGGCAGCAGCGGTCGTGAAGGGTTAGATGCCAGGGAATCTGGATGCGAGTCCGTTGATGCACAAATGGCGTCCCGTGAATTGTGGCGCCGAACAACCGCAACCAAAATAACCGCCAGCGATTGAACGGCTTCGGAGTCCAGGCGCAACAAAACACCCAGCAACTCTCCCAAAGCGCCATGGCAATGCGCGTCCGCACCGACCATGGCGACGTCGGCCGCTGATAATGCGCCGGCAACAATTGAGCTTCGCTCTTCATTTGGAACGTTCCTCAGTCAAGGCTTGGACGATAGTCTTCTTTTTAGCGTGCTCCCTCCTGGGGCAACCCATCCCCGCCCGTCTGTCGCAGATCAACGCCTCAAAGTCATCAAGATATTCGCCCGCGATCGTCTTTACGGAAAAGCACCGCTGCGCCTTCTCAAATCCCGCGCTGCCCATCTCCACCAACTCCGAGGGACGTTGGGAAAAAAAGCGGACTCCATCCGCAAGGCTCTGCGGGTTGCCGGCGCGCGCCACATACCCTGTCACGAGATGGTCCACGGCCTCCGGCATCGGACTGAAATCGGACACCAGCACCGGCTTTCCCAGCGCCATAGCTTCGAGGATCGCCATGCTAAAGGTTTCCCCGCTCAGGCTAGGGACGCAGATGACATCAGCCGCTGCGATCCGGGCATCCAGCTTCACCCGGTCGAATTCGGGCGGCAAAAATGTGACCTGCCGGTCAAGCCCGCGTTTTGCCGTGTAACGCTTCATCGAGCGGAGAAAACGGCCGTTCCCTCCCTGCCTGCCCGTCTGCGGCCCTATCGTAAGCAATCGGTTATTGGGAAAATCCGGAAGCGAAAGCTCAAAGCCCTGAACGAGCGAAGCGATTCCCTTGTCGGGCACAAATCGGCCCACGTAAAGAAATTGCAAGCCGGTTTCCTCTCCCCGCCCAAAAGAAAAGAGGGGTTCGCAATCGAGTGCTACGCAGTTGTAAATCCGCTTAAGGTTCCTGATTTGCGGATCAATCCGCCGGGCTTGCGTTACGACGGCGTCACTCCCGCAATAAACCCGGTCGAGCTTCCGATAGAATGGCACCGGCCACTTCGGAGTCCGATGGATAGTGTGCGTGCAAACTCCGATCCCGGCCTTGCGCCGCAACAGGAATGAGAATGGGGTGTGAAACGAGGTCACGTCCGCTGGCTCAAGCACAGAAAAAACGCTACGCGCAAAGTGCAAACCATTGACATGATCAACCCACCGGTTTGGATGACGATCATAACCCGTCACCCGCACATGGCGAATACCGTGCCCGTCAGTTTCCCGCGCGGCCAACTCCGACAGAATCCGAGAATAAGCAACTACTTCATGCCCTTGGCGTGCAAATTCGCGCGCGAGCATCCAGTTCAAATTCTCCACGCCTCCGCCGCGAATCGGAGGAAACGGAAGTTGATGGGGAAGAACGAGGTTGATTTTCATACAGCCGCCTCAACAGCACCGGACACCGCAAAAGGATCGTGGGAAAACTTCGGCGCCGGATTCATCGCGGGATCCGCGCGGTGCTTCAACCATGCCCGCGAAAAGTGCAGTGCTTCCTCGATCACATCATCCATATCCAGATACCGATAGGTGCCCAGTCGCCCTAGAAATGATATACGTTCCTCCCCGTGCGCCAGGTCATAATACTTCCTCAGCAGTTCCTTGTCTGCCTCGCGGGGAATCGGATAGTAAGGCACATCAGATGGCTCGGTCGCCTTGCTGAATTCCCGGAACGCCACCGTCCTTTCGTGCGTCTCCCAAGGAGCAAAGTGCTTGTGTTCGTGGATGCGAGTATATGGAACCGATGCCTCCGTATAGTTAATCACCGCATTCCCCTGAAAATCGCCCTGCGCGTCCACTCGCTCGAAAGTCACCGTCCGGTATCCGAGCCGGCCCAACTGATGATGAAAATACGCATCGAGCGGTCCAGTGTAAAAGACATGCTCAAACCCGTCGCCACCCTGCGAAAAGCTTTCGCCCAGCTTCACCTCGATGTTGGGATGATCGAGGATTCGGGAAATCACAACCGTGTATCCCTCTTCGGGAATCCCCTGGAAACGGGCATTGTAATAGTTATCGTCGTAGTTGAAACGGATCGGCAGCCGGCTCAAGACCGAACTGGAAATCTCCCGCGGCTCGCACCCCCATTGCTTCTTGGTGTAACCATAAAAAAAGGCTTCGTAGAGATCCCTTCCTACTAGCTTCAGCGCCAATTCCTCAAAGTTCCGCGGCGCAATGATTGTCCGGTCGCCGAGATTCGCAACAAACTCCGCTGCTTCACCCGGCGACATCGCCTTTCCAAAGAACTGGTTGATCGTCAAAAGATTGATGGGCATCGAAAACACACCCCGATGCGTCTTAGCCTTAACCCGATTAGTGAAGGGGTGGAACCGGCCAAACTGCTGCACGTAATTCCAGACCTCGATTGAATCCGTGTTAAAGATGTGCGGACCGTAACGATGGACCATCACACCCGACCAGTTGTCGCGTTCGGTATGGCAGTTGCCGCCGAGATGAGACCGTTCATCTACTATGAGGATCCTCGCATCCTCCTTCGCCGCCAGCTCGCGGGCAAGGACCGCACCCGAAAACCCAGCTCCTACTACCAAATACTTATACATGTCAAAGGGCCTTCGTCGCGACGAATCCTTAAGAGCCGGATTCTAGTTTTTTGCCTCGGAAATTTCCGCGTGCTCACAATTGCCTTCTTCGTGGATTGCCTTCGATTTGGCGACTTCGGCCCAAAGAAGCCCGACTATGACGGCCGCATACAATTGTATGGAAGGTATTTGGAGCGGAAAATCAATCATGCCGTGGATCAATACCCCGGCCATGACCAGCATCAACCCGATCGTCAGCGCTTCCTCGCCGTCAATTTGGCCGTTGGCGGCCCGCTTCCGACGGAGCAGCCGCAATCCATTCCAAAGCCCTCCCACGATCAACACCCCCCATGCCGCCGCTCCCAAAATTCCCCACTCCGTGACCGTTTGCAGGAAATCATGATGCGCAAATTGAACGGTGAGTAAAAAGGTCCGCAGCAATGGATCCTCAGTAAAATGAGGAAATGTTTTGGTCCACGTTCCGGGCCCAAACCCCAGAAGGCCCGCCTGAGGAATCATCCTCAAACAAGTCATAGCTTCGAGCCGCTGCGTTCCAAACAAAGTTCTCGCGACCGGATCTTTCGATTCCATGAAAAGATCATCGCGCATCTTGCTAAAAGTGTGTTGAGAAGTTCCGAACCCCTGGCGCGTGGGCACCCAGAGTTCCTTCCATCGTTCCGAAATATGGGAAAGATTGCCTACCGCAATACCCACCGTCCCAAGGAGGCAGGCACTGATCGTCGCCGCGAGGAGAAGTTTTGGAATCTGTCGTCTAAATCCGCTCCAGCGCAGACGCCAGAGCAGCCACAAAAGACCCAAGGACGTCATCAACACGACATTAAAGTGCGATGCCTTCGAATCCACTGCGGTCAACCCCGATAACGTTGTCAGGCAAATAACGCTCCAGAAGGCAAATCCCAAGGATTGTCCGAGGTTCCCTCCTCGTCGCAGCGTAAGTCCGCGAATCGCCAGCGCGCCGGACAGAGGCCAGACGAGATTGATGAAAGCACCGGCATTCGTGCGCTGGAAAAATGGGCCAAAAAAATACCCGGTGAAGCGAACACTGGTATCCCAGAGCATCGCGGTTGCACCCGTTTTGATTTGAACGATCCCAAGGACCGTAATCGAGGCACCGGTCAATGCCATGACCGCACAGAGGCCTGTTCTCCACATCTTTTCCCTGGACAAGTCGATTGTCACCACCAAGGCAAAAAGCAATCCCGTGAAGAGCCACATTGTTTCCACCGGACTCTTGAGCATCACACTTCCGGGCCATCGGGCCGCGATTCGGGCGAGGTGATTTTCCACAAATTGATCCACCGTCAAAGGAGGAACTGACAGTGTCACCAGCCATCCGGAGATCAGCAGAAACAAGACGCACCAAGTCACGACTGACCGCACCGGTAGACGACGTTTGTCGAGCAGTGAGCCAGCCGTCCAGAAACAGGCCATCAGGCTCAGCAGTTCACAAAGTCGGATGATCGCCCAGTGGCGAGTGCTCCCGAACATCCACGGAGCAGCCGTCAAAGCTATCGCCAGCCACCCGCCGGAGGCCCCTTTTAGGCCGGACACAAGCCCGCGCCGAACGCGTCCCAAGGGTTCAACATTCGACAGATAGCCGCTCGCTTCCCCTCCAGCTTGCCTAACACCTGCGATCTCGATCATTTCCATGTTTTCATCATTCGATTTTCAGGAGTTCCCTTCTACTACCTCTTTGTTCGGGTGACCACCACTGTGTCCAGCCTTGGGGTGTCTGAGACGGACTGAAACTGCAACGATCGAAAAGACGTATGCCCGAGAAGGTGCTCCCGAATGCTTAACTCCATTACCGCCGACTCCGAACGCGATGATTCGCGTCGAGTCAGTAGTTTCCAACTCGCTGATGCTCGATCCCACCAATCCGGCTCGAAACGCACATAATCCGTGCCGCTCCACCGGATGACCAGGCGAAATCGTTCCACCGTTTGGCGATCCGGGAAGGTTCGTCCCGGCACGTCCACTTTCCACTCCGGATCATTCTTAAGCTGCCAGCCTGGGTCACGATAGAACATGCACCATGCGCCGGGTCGGACGTTCAGCGCTACCCTCGCCGGTTCAGGATGATTAGTCTTCGGAGGATCGGTGAAGTTTAGATAGGTGTAGAGCTTTCCGCGCTCTTCACCCACCGAAGGATCCGAGAAGAAGGCCCAATAAATCGTGATATCACCTTCGCGCACGTCTAATGGCCGATCGAAAGTGTAACTTGCCTGCGACCAGTTTTTACTGGGCTCACTCACAGCGATGCCGTCGTGGATTACCATCGTTTCCATTGAGAAAATCGAATCTTGGGAAAAAGTCTCACCGAAAATCGGAAACTCGCCCGGCCCAAATTTGAAGTCGGCCGCGGCGTCGGCAAGGGCTGAAGGCTTCACCCGCCGTTCCACCTTCATGGCATAAGCCGGATTGGGCAAACCATCTCCTGTGGATTCGCTCCAAGCTCTCACGCCGCAATCAACTCCGAATGCCACTGCAATCAGGAGTAACACCCAGCACAGGCGCTGAATTGTCAGTCCAGTGCTCGCGTTCCGTATTCCCTTCAATTCGCTATCAGTCTTCATATCAGCAATTTTCTTCATTCCCCCAGATATGACGGAAACACTTTCAGCGAGAATGTTCGGATTGTCTCAGCGGGATATATCTAACGCACGCGGTTGTCCGGCAGACGGCCTGCGGGCGAGGCCAGGTATTTCTTCCAACCGGCAAGGCGTTTCAGAAGATCGCGATAAAGAATGACCCATCGTCAGAGCCACCGGAAAAAATGCGCTTTGCTCTTTTTTGGCGTTTCACGATGTAGCGCATGGCAGGACAGTCGCACCTTCACTCGGAGATAATTCCAAAGTAGAACGAAAATCCTCAATGAAAAGAGAGGCAATCCGGTCTAGATCGTAGCGTTTAGACTTGCGAACGGCGGCGGCACCTATGCAGGCGCGTTGACTATCGTCTCGCATCAATTCCTGAAGCCGGTCCGCGAGCTGCCGCTCTGGCAGGGGTAAGGTGTGATCGAAAACCATCCCGTCTATACGGTCCTGAATGAAATCACGAAAACAGGGCAGATTGGAAACCACCGGCACACAGCCATGGGACATGGCCTCGAGCGGGGCCAGACCGAAGGTTTCCCCGTAATCGGCCAGCGAGGGGTAAACAAAAATGGAAGCGCGCCGATAAATCGCTGAGAGGTGTGCGGGATCGAATACCGGCCCAACCCAATCAGTATAACCGGCGATCGGCTCGGCTAGGTTGCGAAGTTGTGTCAGGTAGGCTTCGCCCCCGCCTCCAAGTCGCACCTCACTGGGACCTACAATGACTAGTCGCCAGCCGTCGAGGTGCTCCCTGGGGATCGAAGAAACGGCTTGGATTAGCAAGTGAAGGCCTTTCTCCGGATGAACACGGCCCACGAAGAGAATCTTTTTCTCCCTGGGTGGATCCGATGGCAACGAGATTTCGGCAGAGCCATTTTTGATCAATGGATACGGAATCACCCGGACACGCGGTGCCAGCCGAGGCGCTTCCCGGCCAATCGCCTCGGCCACCGGCTGCGAAACAGTCTGTAACCGCGCAGCTCGCGAGTAGAACCGCATCTGCCCTTTCGGGTAGCGAGCCACGTGGACATACACTTTACCGCGGCTGGCGTCGCGGGCAAGGATGGGCAGCCAGAAGGTGTTGGTCACGAGCATATCCGCCGACGGTAAATGGCGCAGGACCCGGGCGGAATAGATGAAATCAAGTGCCTTGAGGTGGAGAAGAAATCGTGGAGTGTCGAAGCCGGGAATCCTAAGGTGTCGCACCCCTTCGATCGTTTCCTGTTCGGCAAGATCTGCGCACCGGCGGGAAATATGCGTCACATCGTGTCCGCGCCGGGCGAATTCCTTTCCCAGCGCAAACCAAGCCTTTTCGACAGCTCCCCCCATGAGCGCCGGCACAGGAAGGAAAGCACCTTGAACAATAGTAATACGCATTTTGATGAATCAGGGGGGCAAGGGACCGAAACGGGACAAAAGAATCGTTTTTTGTTCGAATTAGTTGATTTGCGCCGCGAAGATTGACGCGAAGCGTTGACAGCTTCGCGATTCAGGTTCTTCCGTTCCAAATTTGAGGAACAACGCATTAGGTTCTTGCATCTGCGCCGGAATCGAAAGAATCAAGACTGTCTAGCCTGTGGGAAAAGAAATGTGGACGAAATTTGTTGAGCTACCGAAGCCGATTCTAAGCCTGGTCACCACGTTGGTCGTGTTGGGCCTCGGCACCGTGCACTACCTTTCAGGGAACGAAATCACGTTCTTCATTTTTTACGGCGTTCCGGTGGTCTTCCTAACGTGGTATGGATCTCGCACGTCCGGTCACATCCTGGCTGTTTTCTGTGCGGTTGTCTGGCTGGTCGCGATAAACGCCACGGGCAAAGTCTTCTCTTCCCCCGCAATTCTCATCTGGAACACCTGTGCCCGATATCTCTTCTTCCTCTTCATTGTGGAGTCCCTCTCCACGATCCGCCATCAACTTGACGAATCCCGCAGAAAGGTTCGGGCGCTTGAGGGAATCATCCACATTTGCAACGCCTGCAAACGCATCAGGGACAGGGAGGATTTCTGGAACCAGATCGAGGATTATATCGAAGATCATTTCGACGTGGAAGTGGAACGCAAGTTATGTCCCGACTGCGCAAAAAAGCATTATATCCAGACGATGGGTCGGTAAGGGAGTTTCAAATGCGCATTCTTCATGCAATTCACTCCACCAATCCAAAAGGTGGCGGCCCGATCGAAGGAGTCAGGCAACTTGCCGCTCGGAACATGGCAGCTGGGCATGAAATAGAAATCGTCACGCTGGATGCTCCCAATAGTTCCTGGCTTCGAGACATTCCAATCGAATGCCACGCCATGGGCCCCTCGTTGCTCAGTTATGGCTATACGCCACGTTTCGTGCCGTGGTTGCGGGAAAATCATCGGCGATACGATGTAGTAATTGTCAATGGCATATGGCAATACAACAGCTTCGGCACCTGGCGCGCGTTGCGGGACACAAGCACTCCCTACTGCGTCTTTACTCACGGAATGCTTGATCCATGGTTTAAAAGAAACTACCCGTTGAAGCATCTCAAGAAGCTGCTCTACTGGCCTTGGGGCGACTATCGGGTTCTTCGGGATGCCCTGGCGGTGCTTTTTACCAGTGAAGAGGAACGCCGTCTCGCACGACAATCTTTCTGGCTTTACCGTTGTGACGAGTGCGTCATCACTTACGGCACGAGCGGGCCTACGGGAAACAAAGCGCAGCAGCTCCGACTTTTCTTCCAGGCTTTTCCTGAACTTGAAGCGAAGCGATTTCTGCTCTTTCTCGGACGAATTCATGAGAAAAAAGGTTGCGATCTGCTGATTCAAGCCTTTGCGAACAGCTTGTCTCAATTGCAGAATAAAGACGGACTCCAGTTGGATGACTTGCACCTCGTCTTTGCAGGCCCTGACGATAACCTGTTTGCCCGGCGTCTAAAAGAGATGGCTATGAGGCTTGGTGTGAATAGCAAAGTTACCTGGACCGGTATGCTAAGTGGAGATCTCAAATGGGGCTCCTTTCATTGCGCCGACGCCTTTGTGCTGCCATCACACCAGGAAAATTTTGGGATTGCTGTGGCCGAGGCACTAGCCTGCGGTGTCCCAGTCTTGATCTCGAACAAGGTGAACATCTGGCGCGAAATCAAGATGCATCAGGCCGGAATCATTGAGAGTGACGACCTTGAAGGAACAACCCTTATGCTTAAGAAATGGATGCGACTTTCCCCTGATGATCGTGCCGCGATGAAGGCGAATGCCGCGACCTGCTTTCATCACTGCTTTAACATCGAAAAGGTCGCGGATTCGTTCATCAATACTCTTAAGCTCTTCGGCCTGACCCTGTGAACTGATCTGGAGCCGTGGAATCGAGATTCCAATTCGTGTCGCAGGACGGTCAATCCACTTTTCCTTTTGTCCTCCGAAAATAACCCGCCTCGCGAGAAACGCGTTTGAGGGGTCGTGCCGGGACTCCTCCAAATATCGTGTAGGATTCTGTCAGCTCTTTGCTGAGCAGGGATTTCGCGGCGAGAACCGAATGATTGGGCAATCTGGCCCCTCCCAAAACGGTGCATCCCGTCCCCACAAAGCAGTAGTCACCGATGGTGATTTGCGCGCAATCCTGGCGGTTTTCGTCAATGTCAATGGAATGTGTCAGGAACTGACTGCCATATCCTGCAATCGTAACGAAACGTCCGATCTCAATCGTGGCAGTGCAATCGAGATGATGATTTTTAGTGATCGCACTCTCTTCACCCAAAAGCAAGGATGGATCACGCCCGTTCACATGTCGGAAGTGGCAGAGATTTGATTTCGGAAAGCCTGTGATCCAATTGCCACGGCCAATTGTGGCATTCCGCCCCATCACAATTCGATCGAGGTGGACGGCGACGTTTAAATGATCAATTCTGCTTCCTTCAGCCATCTCAAGGTATCGCGGAAAGACCCATGCTAACCCTATCCACGCAGTCGGGTGAATTCTATATCCGAACAAGCAGGTTAGAAGTGTCCGCCGAAAAGTCCACGGGAGTAAAACACAAAATCCTTGCAAGATCAGGCGTATCATGCGGAAACCAGTGATTTGTAAATCTCAACGTATTTGCCAATCATTTTTTCCGCACTAAACAGACGGGCATTCTCAAACCCGCGGTGAACGCACTCTTCGCGAATGACTGGATTTGTAAGAGACAATACCGCTTCTGCGAGTCCTGCCTCATCTTCGAGAGGCCGTAAGAGAGCGGCACCGCCAGCTGTTTCAACCAAAGGCTCCCGGTCAACGCTAACGACCGGGCACCCGCAAGCCTGCGCTTCAATCACGGGCCATCCAAACCCTTCGCTGCGCGATGGGAAGAGGAGCGCGAACGCTTTGTTATAAAGTGCTTCCAATACGTCTGCAGCAGGCTTTGACACTTCGACGATTCGACTTTCGATACCCAGTTTGCGGGCAAGGTCCTGCAAATTGGAAGTCAATGGCTGTCCGGCGAAGACCAGTATACCTCCCCACCGAGACTGGATTTTTGCGAAAATCCTGAGAACACCATCCCTGTTTTTGCGCTGCAGATTGGATCCCACATGGAGAAGAAAGCAACGATCCTGTAACTTGAGTGCAGCCAATCTCCGTGAACATTCCTCCTCCGGCAATACCTCGAACGGATGGTTCAAGCCGTTCGGCACCAAACTCACTCTAGCTTTTGAACTCTCCACGAGGCGCTCGACATCCATCTTGGTCAGGCTCGAGACGCATGCAATTGCATCCGCATGGTTCAGGCTGGCAAGAATACATCGTTGAAGCATTCGTCCGAACCGGGAGGCCGGGCAATATGCATTCCGATCTCCAAAAGCACCTCTCACCGCGAGAAGGTCATGGCAGGTCACAACGACAGGCACTTGATCGCAACAGCGGATATATACGCTGTTCGAATGATCACAGATGTGGACTATCAGTTTCGACGCGCCGGGATTGGATGCGGCCCGGCGAAGAAGCGCCACTCTTCGTCGAAGGGAAAACGGAAACAGCAAATATTTGTCAATGTAGCCCAGCCACTTTCGCAAGCCTCCCGGAACCGCACCAAATCGGCGCAATCGTGCTTTCGGGCAGATGGCTTCGACGTGAATTCGCCGCTGGCCAAGCAGTGTCTGCAATAATGTTGCGAAACGCTTCATACTTTCCTGGCGATCCGGTTCATAGTTGCCGATAAGGAGAATGGTAAGCCCGGCAGGATCAATCCCGTCAATCTTGTGATCATTCACGTTTGACGTTGATGGCAGCTGACTGGCGACGGATCGAGCCATTAACCGCACGCTATCCTTCGTTTCGGTTGCCAAGCTACAAATGGTTTCCATGCAGAGCTTCTGCGTATCGCGATCTGCCAAGCCTCCGTCTTTCGGACGACTTTTGTCCACGACATTCCTTAACTTCTGGCATTCTCAGATTATCCGTGTCTCGGTTAGCAGCAGCCAAACATAAGCCGCCAAGCAATGCTGCAAAGCCGAGAATCGTCGGTTGACCAAACTGCCCATTCCATATGAATAGTCCACAGGAGGCGAAGAGCAGGAGAGGCAGCATGTTGCCCTCCCTGACTCTTCTCATACTTAAACGAAAGAGATTTACCGCTAACGCGCACCGCCAAAGAATGAACAGGCTTCCGCAGATCGGGCCACTTTCCAGAATCACTCGTTTCCATTCATCTTCAGCCAGCAGAAAATCAACCTTCCCACTCCCTCCTTGCAGCATGGCGGCCCCGGCATTCGTGCCATAGCCGAGGCCACATCCGGTCAAAGGGGCTGTTGTTAGCTCCCCGATTGGAAGGAACATGCCCCCAAACAACCTTGGCCAAAAGCCACCACCACCGCCCGCCTCCGCAAAACGCATGGTAAGGAGGTCAGTGCCCTGATTCACTACGTCGGATTGCATCACGGCAGACACAACGATCCCAAGCAAAACTGCCGCCACCAGCAACCTGCCGATCATCTCGGGCCGGGCAAATACAGCTAAAACTACCACGGCGGCAACGCCACCGACGGCTCCGAGCGCCGATCGACTGCCGCTTGTCGCAACCCCCATCACGACACCGCAAGTCCCTGCAATCAACAACCATTTTGGGTACGTCTTTTTTACTAAGAATCCATTTATAACGAACGCAGCTACCACCGAATAGAAGCAGATGACTCCGGCAATGAACGAGAACGTGCCCGTGGTTCGCACCTTGCCACCAGAGGTTCCCAATTGCAGCCCTCCTCCCCCTGCCGTAGTGTTGATCAGGTCCATCGGATCGGCTTGAAATTGTCTTACAGTGAGGAAAGTCATTGGGATAGAGATGATCAAGAACCATCGCCCGATCCGGCTGACATCCTTATATTCAAGCGCATTCGGGATAACAAAAATCAATCCAAGATGCAGAAAGTCCGTCCTCATTCCGAAAAGGTAAACTCTCAAGTCAAAATCTCGTGCCAGAAACCCGCAAATTCCAGTGAGCACTGCCACCGCTGCCAGAGAGGTGACGAAGAATCCACGCGAAAATAATCCACCCGCTGCTGCAATGAGATAAATCAAGATAACGACCGGATCGCGCACGATCAGCAGATAGTTTGACAAGCCGGGAGTGATCCATTTTCGAAAGGCACCCTCAAATAGCAAAAGGAACAAGTAAACCCAAACCAGCCGTCGAATGAGCTTTTTTGAACCTTCTATGGCATCGGAAGAGCGAACCATTTTGAGATAAAAGGGCGTGTTACAAATTGCCGGATTTACCAGTCGTCAGAAAGGAATCCTTCGTGCTGCCACAATTATTTTGATTCTCTTCCTTTTCAACAGCCCCGGCCAAGAATGCCTTAGCGAGACTGGCCATGCGCTCGCGATAGAATTTCCATCCATGTCGTTCTGCCGTGTGCAGAGCGGATCGTTTCATCTCTTCCAACAATCCGCGATTGCTCGCGAGAAGTGAGAGTTTTTCCGCAATTGCCTGGCCGGATCGAATCGGAACGATAAACCCGTCCTCTCCCTCCGTGAGAAGATCGGGTCCAGCCGTATGATCTGTCGTGATGACTGGAAGTCCCTGCGACATCGCCTCCAATATAACCAAGCCAAACCCTTCAAAGAGCGATGGAAAAACCAGAACGTCATGTTTGCGCATCTCTGCGAGAACTTCAGCGTGAGGGAGTGACGGAATCCACCGATAGCGAGTGGTCGCCTCGTCTAATGGCCGGCAGCTATCCTCGTTTTTACGACCAATTAGAGTCAATTCGATGTCAGGCTGCAGCAACTTAACGGCGTCTAAGAGATACGACAGCCCTTTGCGCTGACTAAGTCCGCCCACGAACAGCACTCTAAGGGGGCCAGACTTGGAAGCAGAACATGGTTCTGCCGTCGGCGGTGGCGCACCATATGGAAGAACGTGAACTGTAGCTCGGAAACTAGGACAAGCGTCAAGGCTGCGCTTCGTGAAGTCGCTTGCAACCAGGACAACGTCAGCCAGTCGCAGTTCCTCGTCCTTTCGCTCGAGTTTTTGCTCACTATCCTTGCAGCCCGAAAGGGTGGAAGCCCATTCCGGCTCCCGGATTCTTTCTTCCTCATAAATCTTCCGTGCCAATCGCCAGTAGCCAATCGGAAGTTCGTAAAGACGACCAATGCCGCGTTCCTGCGCGGCGCTAAAAGATTCCAGAGCATAGTCTTCAGCGCAAAAAATCGCCTTGAGATTTCGGGCGTCCACAACGCGGCGAGCAATCCGCCGATCGAAAGCGCGGTAAACCGCATCCACGCTGAATGGCCCAGTTTCATGACGGGTTAGCGACCCGGCTCCGAGCACTGGCGCAAGAAAACGCCCAAGTTCTCTCCAGGGAGCCGTGCGGATCAGCGCTCTCGGCACATCAGGAAACGTTCTTCGGCTCAAATGCCGCCGAAACGCTTCCGGCATGAAAATATTCATCGCACTTCCGTTGTCCCATGAGAAACATGTCCAGAATTCCTTCAATAGACCGGCGCGGTAAAGCGCAGCGGCAGCGTTGCGCACATATGCATTGCCCGTGGGGTGCGAAAGCAGGATCATGTAATCATCTCTTTCATCCTGCTCAGATATTGTGCCGCGATAATACCGGGACGGTGACGGGCCAAATGCTGTTCCCGCCCGACCAGCTGCTGGTGGAACAACGTTTCGTTGGTCAACATTCCATGAATGGCATTTGCGAGAGCATTCACATTGCCGTTTGGAAAGGTAATGCCGCATGGGCCAATGGCTTCTCGAAGCCCGCCATTTTCTGAGCCGATGACCGCACAGCCGCAAGCAATGCCTTCCAGCGCCACGATGCCGAACGGTTCGGCCCAGCGGGAAGGCACCACCAGGATTCGATGCGCATTGAGCAACTGAGCCAATTCTGTTCCTTTCTTCACTCCCACAAACTCCACCTGTGCTGACACACCCAAGGTATCCGCCAGTTCGCGCAACCTTATTTCTTCAGGTCCCGATCCAACTATTGTTGCGCGGGGATGGATGCCGATTCTTTTCAAGGGTGCCAGTGCTTGAAGGAGAATATCACCCCCCTTGTCGGACACCAACCGGCCGACAAAAACAATCTCTCTTTCTCTTGGTATGCCTGGCAACAGCTTAAACACATCATCCTGAAAAGGGTTGGGAACGATCGCCGACGTTGGCACAGTCTTTGCGACAGCCTTGCTGATTGAGCTTGCCTCACCGAATCCGAGCAGAAAGCGCTTGAGCATATCCTGCCATCCGACCGTTCCATCGGTTCGGGTGATCCACGTCTGATGAACAACTAGCCAAGGTTTCCGCATCAGGAGGGTTGGCCAAAGGCTCCAAAGGCTGATGTTGTTCTGAAACAGCACGTCACACCAATGGGCGAGACGCACCAGATGCCTTTTGTCCGGACGCCGAATCACCGAAAACTCGCCGGTCTCGTTCCGGTTGGATCGAGTCATGGTCACAACTCGAACCTCATGCCCGGCCTCGCGAAACTCTCTTGCCAGAATCTCGGAGACGGTTTCGATTCCCCCTACATCCGGAGAAAAGCGATATGAAGACAATAGTATTCTCACCTATTATCGCGCAGTGGACATCGACGCCATCCTCTGAGGGTTCGACCAAGTCGTGGAGGGAAGCTAACTCCACATTTTGGCTCCGCCGGAAAAATACAGCTAATGATCTTTCGAAGTGAAGAAGGCCGAAAGCGGTGGATTTGCAGAGGCAAGATGGTTCATCTGCACCGATGTTGCAGGATTTTGGACATCCCAAGTCTTCCTGCCATGCTGCTGTTGAAACTTTCTTCAAGTTGCGCCAGTAACATCTTTGCCACTGCGGTGACCCGCGGTTTCGGGAGGCGTTTCTGCAAACCGACGACCAGCTTTGATTCAAGACGATCGTCGCAAAGGTGGAATAGCGAATCGTCTACGGGCGGGACTACAGGTTGAATTCGTGGAAGAAAATCGTCACGGGTGACAATGACTGGCAAACCATGGTCGATCATCGCCGCCGCAGTCCCGCTTTTCCCAATCAATTGCCAGGGCGACGCCGCGATTCCAAAATCAATTGCCTGCAAAAGATGCGAGATTTGCCTAGCGGATCGTTCCCCAAGCCGGATGAAGTGAAATCTTTCGCCGTATTTGCAGGCAATCAAATCCCAAAGCTTTTCGCCGGGGCCAAGCCTCCCCATCGATATTAGGCACACCTTCCTTCGTGCCTTTCGTGCAGCCTGTTCGAGAATACTGAAAAAAGGTTCGGGTTTCCATTCCGGATGCAAAGTCCCAAAAAATCCTCCCATCCAGAAGGTATTTCGGTTCGCACGCGAGATCCCCGGTTCACTTAGTTCCTCCCATAGTGTAAACGCCCGGTGTCATCCTTCATTCTTACATATTCTTCTAGTGTAACGCGCAAATCATTCCAGGTAACCTCATAGCCAAGCTCAGCCAAGCCAATCGAAAAATTTCCCTGCGCAGCCGCAACATCAAGCACTCGAGCCGGTGGTGATACTGCTTTTTGTATCAAATCGAGTGTATGCTGTCTGCGGTTTAAATAAGCCCGAGAATATCCGCTTCTAGGATCAGGAGAAAAAACCTCCTGAAGATCATATTCAAAGCATAATTTCCATTCAACAGGCCAAGACGACAGAAATTGAGGCCGTTTCATAAGCCAACAACGCCCGCAGGATGTCCGGGTGCCACAATTCGCTCTCCCAGTTTTCGCGCCGGCAAACCGGCCCAGATTTCGTTGGGTGGAACATCTCTAGTTACAGTTGCCCCGCAACCAATGATCGCTCCGTTGCCAACAGTAACGCCCTTCAACACGATGACATTTGCGCCAAACCAGACATCGTTGCCGACTTTAATCGCAGCCCCGGGGCAATCCTGTAATTTCATTGGGATACCCAGCGCAGTGCCGTGATCGTGATCTATGAATTTGCAGCCCGACCCAATCAGACAATCCCTTCCGACTTCAATTCCGATCCGGATATTGAACTCACAATTTGCCCCTATAAACGTCTCAGATCCAATGCATATCGACGGGCCCGGCTTCCATATGCCGTCGAATTTAAAAAACACTCCGGGTTCGATGCGGCAAGATTGTCCAATAGAAACCTGATGGGGCCAGCTGAGTGAGGCCGTCGCGAATGCGGGCCACGGCGGGTTCAGTGGGTGAAGTCTTGTCCGCTCGCTTGAGGAGTTGTTCCGCCAACGCCTTATTACCCGCTTCCCCTGCCTGAGTCTCCAGGTAAGTCGCCATCGCGGTGTTTGCCGCCACCATGAGATTTTCGATTAAGGTCCGCGCGGCGTCCTTCGCGCGCACTTCCAAATCGACGACGCCTCCGCCTTCCATGACCGGGCGGGGTTCGACTGTCTCAAACTCCAGCGCGCCGGCACGAATGCGCTGGTCGTGCAGGCGTTCGGTAGGGAGCGAGCGAAGAAAGCGTCGCTCCACAATCGCAAGTTGCGCGACTGCCGCCTGCACCTCGGCGACAAAAACCCGCGCGCCGATGAAAAAGATCGAAGAAGATATCAAGGAGACCAGAACCAATCTTAAGAATCTGACCACCTACGCCGTCGCGTGGTTTGAAATGCTGCAGGAAGAATACGGCAAAGGCATCAAACGCCGCACAAGCTATGACGAAATCGCGCAGATCGACGCTGCCGAGGTCGTTTCCGCCAATCAACGTCTCTACGTCAATCGGAAGGACGGCTTCATCGGCCTTAATTGGCGCCAGCACGATTTCGTCACCGAGTGCACCATCCTCGACAGCGTGCTCTGCATCACGAAGGACGGCTCGCTCAAAGTCGCCAAGGTCGCCGACAAGGTTTTCATGGGCCGCGACATCATCCATGTCGCTCTCTGGCCGAAGGACGGCGACCAGAACTTCTACACGATGGTCTATCAGGACGGCGAAACCGGGAAAGCCTTCGCGAAGAAGTTCCAGATCGGTGGCCTCTCACGCGACAAACTCTACCCGCTCACGAAAAGCGAACGCTCGCGCGTCGTCTGGCTGCACATCGCCGGGAAGGAAAAGGAGATGCCAAAGACGATCCACGTCTCGCTTGACGGCCGCAGCGGCGCGCGCGTGCGCGAATTGGATTTTGACCTTACGCGAGTTCCTGTCAGCACCCGCACCTCCAAGGGCCTCACGATTACCAAGTGGCCGGTTAAGGAGCTTCACCCTCATGACTGTCCGGTGAAATGACCGATTATCCAACACGGCTATAGTTAAAGTTTTCTCGATTGGTATCCCCAAAACTTTCGGCCAAATATAACTTGACGCCGTGGAAAATCGCGGGGACAGTCGAGCGTCTCAAATGAGACCGTCAGCCGGACGATGGAGTCCGTGACTGATACTGCAGCTCTCGGTCAACAAAGAGCTCATGGCCTGAAACCAACCACATAGCGCAACGTCAGGCAGCGCAACCGTTCACGGCGATCGGAATCGCGGAGATCGGGTCAGCACGCTGAGCATGGCTCAACCGTTCTGACAAAACAGAACAAGCGTCCGCTTTCGCATACGGACAAAGCCTCGGGCTAACCGCCTGGCGCTTTCCAGCACATTGGGATCCTAAGCTTAGAATTCCACGTGGACAAGTTGTCGCG
>JADMIO011189566.1_pt1 | contig 117186 bp, 104 predicted proteins | sample 8958161 | NCBI WGS metagenome assembly JADMIO01 (sample SAMN16585339, study PRJNA669376) | soil metagenome | isolation source: Crop rotation soil | place: USA: Cullars Rotation, Alabama | collected 2011
GCCGCGACTTCAAGTCACGTGAATTCCAAGCTTCGGATCCCACTGTGCTGGAAAGGCCATCGCGAGCTGAGCCATCGTAAGTTTTTTACCGCGTGCAGTGTCGGTGATGGTCGCCACATCCTTCATGAACTGTTCGTAGTTGAAGAATTCAAACAGCGACTTCATCTCATTGGTCTTGTTATTGACCACGATCAGCGTAAAAATGCCGCAGTTCGGGTGGCAGTTACATGACGACCAGCCCCACGGAGCGTCTGCCCCCTGGAGCATGTCCATCACGGACGTAAAAGCGGAATAAGAACTTAGCGGGAACCAGTCTCTGAGCGGCTCGAGAACCCCGCCGAGTTGTGCCTTGAGATCGTGCGTCATGCCGGCGAGCGTATATCGCTGCTTACGGCGGTCTTCGTCAGAGATATCCTCGTCGCGGCCAGTAAAGCTCACGGGCTGGAAGGCGATAGTCTGGACCTTGTCGATATTCTCCGCCGCAAATTTAACGATAGAGCCGATCCCCTGGTTGTTCCACGAGTTGACTATGGTGGTCACCAGCGTGACCTTGATGCCGACGGAGGCGAGGTTCTCGATCGCCTTTAGCTTTACGTCAAAGAGGTTGCCGACGCCGCGGTGCTTATTGTCGTCCTCATTCGTGCCATCGAACTGCAGGTAAACTCCATGCTGGCCGGCGGCCTTTGCGGCCTTGCAAAACTCTATGTCCTCAGCGTAACGGATACCGTTCGTCGCCGCTAAAATGCGGTAAAAACCGACCTTTCTGGCATACGCGACCGCGTCCAAAAAGTAGGGTGAGAGCGTCGGCTCGCCGCCTGAAAACAGGATGATGATCTGCCTTTTCGGCTTAAAACTTACAGCGCGGTCAAGGATCGCCTTTGTGTCCTCGAATGTTGGCTCATGGACATACCCGACCTGATTGGCGTCCATAAAGCACGGGTTGCACATCATGTTGCAGCGGTTCGTCAGGTCGACGGTCAGCACCGCGCCGCGGCCAAATTTGATGTCGCTCGTGCCGTGGTGATGTACGTGCGAGTCCTCGGCCGACCGAAAGTCCCGGCCAAAGAACAACGATTCGATCCTTTGCAAAAAGTCGGCGTCCGTGGCCAGAACATCCTCAAAAAGGCCGTGTGTCGGACATTCCTTACGCATGATGACCTGGCCGTCCTCCTCGAGGATCTCAGCTTTGATCTCGCCCGGATGCGAGTTCATCAGGATGTCCAGCGGGATCTCGCCCGAAATAACGGCATTTCGCACCGATTTAACGCACGTCGGACAGAGGCTGTCGGTCTCACGCGGAAACCCGAGCGGAGGAGCGGTCCTCTCGTAGGATTTCAGCAGCGGCTCGGCCGCCCAGGCAGGTTTGATAGATTCTCCCTCTGGGATAGCACGATTGATCGCCTGAAAGGCCTTCCAGCCGATATCAGCAGCCTTCGAGACGGCCCTGGACCCGGTCACCCCCTTCCCTTTTCCCTCTCCGCGCCTAAAGTTATCGCTAAACATAAGCAGTTATGATGCTAAGACACACTGATACGCAGAACATTTTAGCAGATTTCGAGGTGAGACCACATGATGAAGGCGCATCGCGCCACAACGGGCGGCCGTTCCCGCGATTTGTAAACCGGAGATGTCAGCGTATTTCGAAATAAGCGCGGCGAATGAGGGGTGTTTCATTAGTCGAGCTAACCGTGACGCGGAGTTCGTAGGTGCCGGGGGAAAGCGAGTTGAGAGCGAGGTCGCCGCTGAAAGTCGTCCGCTTATCGTTGTCGCCTTCGACGGAGATGATGGAGCCGGGGCGTGTTAGGAGGGCCGTGGATGCCTGAAGGACCTCCGCTTTTACTTCCACGTTCTTGCTTAGAGCCTGAGCCGACGGGCCATAGATAAAACCAAGGTATTGAAGAGTCGAATCAGGGAGAAAGCGATTGTCGATCTTGCGGTCTACTATACGTCCATTTTTTGGATCGATACGAACCTCCCCTAGAACCAGCGTGCTGAGCGAGCGACGCTTTGACCCATCGGGTATCTGCAGCCAGGCCGCCGCTGCGCCCGAGATGCCGGTTCGAGGATCGAGCGATCGGACGCGCACCTGGTAGAGACCGGGCTTCAGCACACGGTGGTACTCATAGGTGATGTACGGTGCCCCGGTAAGATCAGCTGAGCCGGCTGTTACTTGAAGTGGAGCCTTGAAGGCGGCTTCCTGTTTTCCGTTTTGATCGAACAGCCTGATAGTCAATTCAACGTCAGCCTTTTGCTCGACAAATTTGACGGCGGCCGGATCGACGGCCACGCTCGCCGTAAGCGAGGGGCCTTCGTTGCCGATCTGCAGATAGGCAAGCGAAAGATAGGTCGGCAGCCGCGACGACATCGTCTCTGCCGGATCGACCGGGGTCGCGGGCAATGGACCCGCGGGAGGCGTAACAGCATCTTTTGCCCGGTCCAGATAGCCCGCCTGATAACTCACTTTGACATCAGCCCGGCCCGGCACCTTTACCTCGATCTTATGAAATCTGCCGGTCGAGTCTTCCGACGGTTCCCAGGCCAGCAGGTAGTACTGAAACGCCTCCTGAGTTACGGTCGAAAGGTTCCCTTTGATGTCGTTGGTGTTATGTATGAATCGTCCACCTGTATTATGCGCGACATAGGCAAGTGCGTCCTGACGTTCAAAGCTCTCGGCAGCCCTTTGCGACATAGCCAATGCCACCGATGAACTGCCGTCACCCGTTGGCATGCTCGCATCGAGTCCTTTTGCATCGAAGGAGTAGATGACAACGTTCGAACGGGCTGCCGCACTCGTGATCTTGCGAAGTTGGTCGGGGGTGTTGGTATTCCCCGGATCGAGCAGCAATCCGTCAGAAAAGTAATACACGGCCTTACGGCCGGGGAATTTGCCTGCCTGTGTCGCCGCGGCCTCAAGGGCATTCAAGGTTGACTGGGTGAACGATCGCGCGATGTTGAGGATGCCTCTAGAGCGCGCCTGGACTACCGAGTTTGCCTGGCTACGATTCATACCCGGGTTATAGCGCAGGGTCTGGGCAATGAACGCATTTGTGACATCTCGATCACCTCGATCTATGCTCTGTGCATCGAACTCCGTCATCGGCGGCGGTCCGGCCTCGTCCGCGGTCTTCTGACTGTAGACAAGCCTGTCACAGGCCGCCATCAACATCTCCTTGTCGTTGGTGAATTGTTGCAAAAACCCGACCTTCCCGGAGCTGCCGACAATGGCCAGGCGATCGCCCGGCAGCAGCTCGTTCTCGATGAACCGCTGCACTGTACGCCGTGTACGGGTGATGCTATCGGCCGACAAGTGAAGATCGTCGACCACAAAAACCATGGTTCTTGGTACATCCGGCAACTGAGCGGTCGTACGGGCACTACCCGGTTTCGCACCTTCACTGCCGATGCGAACGGTCTCGAAAAATAGCGGCAGCACGACCTTGCCGTCGACAAATAGCTGAAAGTCTTCGCGCTTGAGACCAGTTACGAACGCACCGTTCTTATTGACGACTGATACGCCTGTCTGTATCAGGTCCGCTTTTATGCGCAGTACATCGTCCGTCGGCGTCGGTGTCGGCGACTGGGCCATCGACGCCACAGAGACACCGAGGAGTAAGCAAAGAACGGACGCGGGGGAAAATCTCATATTTAACGGTATACGAAGGAAGTGAGAATCACGTTTATCATAACCTGCCCGAAGTTTCGACAGTCTGAAGGCAGTTAATCTCTACTCTGGGACGCCTGTGCGCACTCGTCGGCTTTATCGAGCGGCGATGTCCTAACGTCCGGCTCCAAAATTGCGAACATCTTAGTACCTCGAGGCGTACGGATCGTTAGATACAGAAACAACGATCGAGGTTTGTATATGCGGAAGTCGATAAATGTTGGCCGGGCAGCCGGGGTCTTGTTGTTTGCGCAGTTCCTGATGTTGATGGCGGGGTTTGTGCTGTTGGCTCCGGCAGTAACAAGCGACTATCTACAGGAGGCGGCGGGCATGGAAGCCAGGGTCCGGGCTGCCGTCGGTTTCTTGATGCTGGGCTCGGCGGTTACTGTTGGGATCTCGATCTTTCTCTTCCCTGTCGTTAGGCGGTCCAGCCTGCCTTTGGCGATGGTATTCGTCATTGCAGGCGTTACATGGCTGATCATGCAGGCGGTAGATAACATTCAGATTCTATCGATGCTCTCGATCAGCAAACGTTTTGCGGAAGCGACAGGTGCGGGCGCCGACCTGTACAATTTCCTGGCCCCCCAGGTGCGAGCGACGCGCAACTGGGCACACTACACCGAACTCCTCGTCATCGACCTTTGGTTCGCGATATTTTATGGGATCCTGTTTGCGTACCGACTGATACCGCGCCTGATCGCCGCGATCTTCGGCCTTATCCCCGTTGCGTTACACCTCATCGGTCTGCCGATCGCCATGTTCGCCGGATATCCGTTGATCCCGAACTTTGCGTACGGCCTGCTTGTGAGTTATCTCGTGATCGGTGGATGGTTGCTGATAAAGGGCTTCCCGATCGCGGATCACACCTCAGCTACGGTCGAAGGTGTTGAGCGACAGCCGTAAGCAGCCTGTTGATCCGCATATTCGAGCATGATCACGGCAGGCGGACGGGCCGTCCGCGGTCCCAGTCACTTTCCGAAATACATCGTCCGAAGTACTGCGTAGAGTTGATTGAACGCGGTTTGCTCGGTCACGCCTCGCTTCGGGCGTTTTGCCATGCCGACGGACATCCGGACCTCGTAGCAGGTGCCGTTGTGATATGTCCTGTAAAATTCCTGCGGCATGATGTTCTCCATACCTCCTTCGACCATTGCAGTCTTGTCAAAGGCGGTGGTGCCATACGTCTGCTTTTTGACATCCCCTTCGGTTTCTAGAGCCTTACATGCCTCACGTGTCATGGTGCCGGCGGCGATCGTGGCCGCGCCGTCTGAAAGGCCCGTTCCCGGACGCGTCAGGGATACCTTTGCCACGCCTTTCAGCGAGTCGCTCATTACAATGAGGTCGTCAGACTTTGTCGATATGGTCGAGCCGGGAGGGGATTTGAAACCTACCTTGTAGTCTTTACTGTAGAAAGGCTTTTGTGCCGCTGCTATTGAGACCAGAAGAAATACAAAAGAGAGGGCCAAATATGTTCTTTTCATCGTAGTGACCTCCTATTCGTTACCACGAGAAAAAGCACGAAAGGCACGAAAAACCGCTTCGTGTTTTTCGTGCCTTTCGTGACTTATGTTCCTGGGCGATCCATGTCTTAGAAATCGCCGTTCTTTAGTACATCTGCGAGTGCGCTAAGGCGGCTGGCCTCGCGCGAGTCCTTTGCGGATGTGACGTGTTTTTCCAGTGTCGTAGCAAGTGCGGCAAGCTTCGACTTGTCGCCTTTCGCGTCAGCCTTCTCGATCGCCTGACGAAGCTGAGCGACCTCGGTTGCCGGGAGCGTACCATTGCGTTCGAGCTGGTCTACGTACGCCAGGCCGGTCGCCCGTGTCTTTGGCCACTCGATCTTCTGCTGGTTCTGCACGTTTAACTCAGCAAACTTGACCTGCTTTGCGGCGTTGATCTCATTCTGCGTCAAAAACTTTGACGGGGTTAGCTCAAAGATATCCAGACCGCGGGAGATCTCCGACGAGTAGATACGGCCGTTGTACCAATAAGCAGACCAAGAGCCACCGAGGACGAGCATATTCGGATCAATGGGACCCCGATCAAAGTATGCGATCTCCTGCGGCTTCATCGGATCAGTGAAATCCATTACCGAGACGCCGCCCTGGTACCAAGCCTGGACCATGATGTCACGGCCCGGGACAGGAACGAGAGAGCCGTTGTGAGCCACACAATTCTCGGTATCGCCCTGAGCCGACGGCATCTTGTAGTAGCTCGCAAATTTGAGCTTGCTGTCCTGCAACAGGAAGATCGAATTCGCACCCCAGACGTTCGGGTCCGTTTCGCGGCATCGAGCACTGGTACCGCCGCCCCATTCGTCGGTGAAGACGACCTTCTTGCCATCATTTGAGAACGACGCTGAGTGCCAGTAGGAATAATTGGGATCGTTAACCGCGTCGATGCGTTTCGGATTTGCGGGGTCCTTGATATCGAGGATTATGCCGTTCCCGGAGCATGCACCTGCCGCCAGACCGATCGCCGAGTAGACGGTAATGTCGTGACACTGGTTGGTGGGCGATTCATTTCCCGTTCCATGTTCCTTAGCGCTCAACAGGCCTGCGATCTCACCCGAACGCGGATCCATAAAGATGCGCGGGCTGTTGATTATCTTTGCTTGCGCCGGGGCCTTCAGCGGCACCTTGATAATGTCGATGCGGAAGAGGGCCGTGTTGGGGTTCTTGTCCGGCGTGCCCCCCGAGCAACCAGCGAGCTCTGCGTCCGGGCGAACACCTGACGTGCCCGAGATATAAACGTAGATATTCTCCTTATCGTTAGGATCAGTGACGAGCGTATGCGTGTGCGACCCTCGGCAGCTCTGGACAGCGGCTACCTGTTTCGGATGCTGGATGTCGCTGATATCAAAGATGCGGACACCACGGAACCGGTCCTTTTCGGCTGACGGTCCTGGGGCCTGTCCTGCTGCGGGCTCCGCCGGAGGCGGAAAGCCTTGCTCGCCGCAATCAACGCGACCGTTGGCCATCTCATCGGACATGAACAGGAGGTTTCCATAGACCGAGACGTCACCCTGACCACCCGGGCAGATGATCGACGTCAACAGCTTGGCCTTTGCGGGGTTGCCGACGTCCCAGACGTTAATGCCGTAAAAATTCCCCTGGAAAACACGGTTGCCCTGGAAGGCAAGGTCGGAGTTAGCAAAAGCAAGGCCCGCGAGCACGAGTTTCATCGGACCCGGTATCTGCGTGGCCGCAGCGGGACTGCCGACGATGATACCGACCCCGCGGTTTACCTTTGCGTCATTCGGGTCGGAGGAAAGAAGGAACGCATCCGGCTTTTTAAGCAACTCGATGTGCTTGATCCCCGAAGCGGTCTCACCGGCGTCCCACATACCCGGGGTCAGCTTGGCACGCGGATCATTCTTGTCCGCACCAGTCATGCCGGCCGGAAGCGGTGGTGCCTTTTGAGGGGCAAACGGGTTCTCCTGCGCCAAAACGCCGGCGGAGAGACACGCCGATACGAAGACAGAAGCCAATAGTAGACGGTATGGGGTTAGGTTTAGTCGGTCCATATATTTTAAGTCCAGTTCGAATCGCTGAGACTGTAGATCTCAGGCGTCGAATTTCATTTCCGATTTCTAATCTCAAACATCGGTAAGGGTCGCTTACGGGTTAGTTCCCAACATATTCTGCATGATCCTGATCTCAGCCCGCTGGCCGCTATCGACGTCCGTTGCAAAATTAAACAGGTCGGCATCCTGGCCGGCACCGGGACTGGCGAGAAGGTCTTTGACCATCGTCAGCGCGCCGTTGTGGTGCTGGATCATGCCGATCAGGAACAAGCGATCAAATTCTTTGCCCTTTGCGTTACGAAGGGCCTCCATCTGTTTCGGCGAAAGCATGCCCGGCATCATCATCGGCATTGCGGCCGGCATGGCCATCCCCGGCATTGCAGCTGCAGGGGTCTTACTCTGCATCGTCGTCGGCTCGCCTCGGACTGAGAGCCATCGCTCCATCAGTCTCATCTCATCCGACTGCGAATGACTGATACGCGCCCCCAGCCGGCGAAGTTCTCTGTTCTCGCTTCGTGAATCGATCAGCGCCGTCATCTCCACAGCCTGACCGTGGTGCATGATCATGCCCTGCATAAATTCCACGTCCTTGCGTGTCACGTTAGGCAGCGTCGGCCGCGTGTCTGCCGGCAGGACCTTACTATCCTGCCCAGGAGCTCCGGGACGGACGATCACCGGCGTCGGATCCGTCTGCTGCGCGCACAATGGCAGCGCGAAAAAAAAAGCGGCGGCCGCAGCGACACAGAATCTGTATGCAACGCTGAAATGAAGCGGCTTCATGCGAATGCTGTTGGTCAAGGTTACCTTACAAAGATAGGCCTGAAACGTACAACGGGTCAAGAAAGCGAAGACCTTAACACGAAAGGCAGGGAAGATATTATCCCTTTTACTTTTGGCACATTTGTTCTCTGAACCCGTTGTACACCGGGTTACGGAACTCGCCTGACATCTATGACATACATTGCCCATGAGATTGAGTCCCCCGTTTCTCTTCGCGACCGGAATAGAAAATAGTTCCCCGACGATCAATAGCGGCCGGACGCGAATCGATGAGATGCAGAAATGCGGTCATTACGATCGCTGGGAGGAAGACCTGTCGCTCGTCGAGGATCTGGGAGTGCGGTTCCTGAGGTACGGCATTCCTCTGTATAAGGTGTATACGGGGACAGAGGCTTTTGACTGGGAATTCTCAGATCTATCGTTCGATCAACTCAAGAATAAAGACATCGCTCCTATCGCCGATCTGTGCCATTTCGGCGTGCCTGATTGGATAGGCGACTTTCAAAATCCCGACTTTCCAAAGTTATTTGCCGCGTATGCGGGGGAGTTCGCTAAGAGGTACCCCTGGATACAGCTCTACACGCCGATCAACGAGATGTTCATCACCGCGATGTTCTCCGCCCAATACGGTTGGTGGAATGAGCAGCTGAGCGATGACCGCTCTTTCGTGACGGCGCTAAAGCACATCGTTAAGGCGAATGTTCTTGCGATGCAGGGCATCATCAAGGTCAGACCCGACGCGATATTTATCCAGAGTGAATCGTCAGAGTACTTTCACGCTGAAAATCCTGCAGCGATCAAACCCGCCGAGATCGCGAACTCCCGGCGATTCCTATCACTCGACCTGAACTATGGACGCCGGATCGAGTCAGAGATGTATGAGTTTCTGATGGATAACGGGCTCACGCGGGAGGAATACCATTTCTTTCTCGAAAACCGAATGAAGCATCACTGCATCATGGGCAACGACTATTACATAACGAATGAGCACCGTGTCTGTGCCGACGGGTCGACCGAGCCGGCGGGCGAGATATTTGGCTACGCCGAGATCACCTGGCAGTACTACGACCGTTACCGCATTCCCGGAATGCACACTGAGACCAACCTGCGCGAGGGACCTGAGGGCGACGAGGCGGTCAAATGGCTTTGGAAGCAGTGGGCGAACGTACTGCGTGTTCGTAACGATGGGGTCCCGATCATCGGGTTCACCTGGTATTCGCTCACGGACCAGGTAGATTGGGGAATGGCACTCCGCCAAGAGCGGGGCGAGGTGGACAAGGTTGGCCTTTATGACCTCAACCGTAAGATCCGGCCTGTCGGGAAAGCGTACAAACAGATAATCGCGGACTGGCGTGACGTGCTCCCAACGCAGAGCGTTTGCCTGCAGGTGCCGGTCGTCATGCCGCAGGAGTATGAGCAGTTTTGGGCAGCGGAGCTTCGCTCAAATGAGGAGCCGCATCGGGACGACGCCATAACCAGTCCGGCGAACGCTCCTACCGAGGCAAGAAGATGAGATTTCAGGATAAGGTCCCGATCGTTACCGGTTTCAGCGACCGGTATCGGACTGTCCGGCTGGCGATCGCTTTACGAATGAACAGACCTTATTTGCTGTTGCTCTTTGCCTTATCGTCGGTGCTAACGATCGGCTTTTTCTCGGGACCGCGAGCGGCTTTTAGCTTCTCCAGAACACGCTCGGCCATCGCGTCGGCACCGAGGTTCCCATCCCAGATGATCCTGTCACCTGTCGCAACAACAACCCCGAGCCGCTGACTGTAGAGCCTAAACGTATATTTCCAGGTCATGACGACGTGATCGATATCGAGGATAAGGTCAGCCAGTTTCTCATCGTCCACGAATGTAAGACCGAAGTCGGCAAATTCCTTCTGCTTGAGCAGAGCGTTTACGAGTTGGTCAGGCTTAAAGGTGGTGGACCAACTTCTTACATACACCGTTTTGGACGTCGCAATGACCTCGGGGATGGTCTTGGGTCTGACAACGACCGATCCCGGTCCCCTTGCATCTAGAGCAACCACCCCGCGTTCGGGCATAGCCACCGACGTCTGCGGTATCGGAAGCGGTGTATTAGCAGGAGCGGGTACGGACGCGACCGAAGAGATCGCCGCCGGTGCGCCCAAAGAAGCAGAGCGTATTAAGCCAAGAATCGAGGTCAATGGAACAGCTATATTGTGCCCTTTTGTTTCAGGCGTAGTCGTGATCACGCCGAGGGACCGGCCGACACCGTCGAGCAGCAGACCGCCGGTGGACGCCGTAACGCCGGCCGCGTCTATCTCCAGCACGCGGTAGCCCTTTCCGGCACCCGCGATATTGTCAGCCATCTGGACCGAGGATAGAGTCGATTCGCTACGGGCCAGGGCCTTACCGGTTGGATTTGCAAGAACAGTGACGTGTGATCCGACCTGCGATTCCTCAATCGCGCCGGGCGGGATGGGCCTGAGATTAACGGCCGGCACATGAAGCACGGCGATATTTCGCCGCTCATCGACCGCTACAAGCTGAGCGTGGTCATAGGTCTCACCGTTCCTGAGCTTTACGCGAATATCTTTCGATCCTGTGACCAGACTATACGCAGTAACGACATAGCCGTCGGACCGCACCACAAGACCTGAACCGACCGCGTGCTCGTCCGTCTCGTTACCGAGCGCGATCGTAACCACAGAGTCAAGCACCGCATCATTCTGGGCAACAGGATACTGGGCAAAAACATTCGCCGCGCCCGCGAGCGCAGCAATAAGCATCGATATAAGAACTCCGAAACGTGTGGGCATAACGACTTTTTCCTTTTTTATCTTAGGACGTTCTATACGATGCGGCGGGACGCATCCCGGGTTGCAGAAGCTACCCTGCGAAGGCTTCCAGGTATTTGATGCCGGAGCCGGTATTGAAAATGACGACCTGTTCGCCTTCGTTGATATCGCCGTCATTTATCAGCTTTCGGAGTGCAGGAAGACACGCTGCTCCCTCGGGTGCTACGAAGAGACCGGTGGCGGCGCCGATCTCGCTGACGGCGGAGATCAACTCAGCATCCGTGACCGCGATGGCTGTGCCGCCGGAGGCCCGGAGGGCGTCGAGGATAAGGAAGTCGCCGACGGCCTTTGGCACGCGGAGGCCTGAGGCCACGGTAGCGGCATTTTCGAATTCGTCGGCAAAGCGCTCTCCATTGTGAAAGGCACGGACCATGGGGGCACATCCCGTGGACTGCACCGTCACCATGCGGGGCCGCTTACTGCCGATCCAGCCCATTTGCTCCATTTCATCAAAGGCTTTCCACATACCGATGAGGCCAGTACCGCCGCCGGTCGGATATAGGATCACGTCCGGGAGCTGCCAGTCGAACTGTTCGGCCAGCTCGTACCCCATCGTCTTTTTACCCTCGACACGGTACGGCTCCTTTAGCGTCGAGACGTCGAACCAGCCTTCCGCTTCCTTTCGTTCGCCTACGATCTTGCCGCAGTCGGTGATCAGGCCCTCGATCAACGTCACATGGGCGCCAGTCTGCTGACACTCAACGACATTTGCGTGCGGCGTGTCGTCGGGCATAAAGATGTGGGCTTCCATGCCGGCTTTTGCCGCGTAAGCGGCCATTGCTCCGGCTGCGTTTCCGGCAGAGGGCACGGCGACCTTTTTCACGCCAAGCTCTTTCGCCATCGAGATGGCCGCCGTCATGCCGCGGGCCTTGAAACTCTGGGTCGGATTCTGCCCCTCGTCCTTGATGTAGAGGTCGATCGCGATCGGCAGAGCGGCGGCCAATGTGTCCGCTTTGAAGATAGGCGTCCATCCTTCGCCCAGGCTGACGATGTTTGCGTCATCGGCGACTGGAAGAACCTCACGGTACCGCCAGAGGGACGACTCGCGGGTTTTCAGAGCATCGGGCGTAAGGGTCTGCGCCGCTTTCGCGAGGTCATATTTGACGAGCAAAGGCTTTCCACATTCGCGGCATAGATTCTGGAGTACCCCGGCTTCGTGTTTCAGTCCACAGAGTCCACATTCCAAATGAGTTACGTTCATCGACTGAGATGATAATGTTTTTGTCGGTTTTCCTCTAGCCTGTATACTTCCGAGCGATGGGCCTCGATATTAACGGTACAAAATTTCTGCTTCACGCCAAGAGACATGGTGTCTCGTTTGAGGACACCGCAATGATCGGACGGCAGAGCATGCTGATCGGTGCGGAGGGCCTGCGGAGAAACCTTCAGCTATTCGGACACCAGCACGCCGCCGCGGAAGATCTGGTGTCATCCGGCTTTGCGGAAGAGTTTCTCGAGTTCCTCGGCGCCGGGTCGGTTACCTCGTTTGACGCGTCGTCTTACGAAGGAGCGTCGATCGTTCATGACTTCAACACACCAGTCCCAGTTGGAATGAAGAACCGGTTCTCGGTCGTTCTGGACGGTGGCACGCTGGAACACGTTTTCAATTTTCCGACGGCTATCCAGAATTGTATGGAAATGGTGCGGGTTGGCGGCCATTTTTTGGCGATCGCTCCATCGAACAACTATTTCGGGCATGGCTTTTACCAGTTCAGTCCGGAGGTCTTTTATCGCATCCTCTCACCCGCGAATGGCTTCGAGGTCGAGAAAATGATGATCTACGAGGAGACCTTTGAGAATGACTGGTATGAGGTCGCTGACCCGGCCGTGATCGGTGAGCGTGTGGTGCTAATGAACCGTGAGCCGACGCTGCTGCTTGTCATTGCACGACGGGTATGCGAGGTCAATATCTCAACGGCGTCCGTCCAACAGAGCGATTACAAAGCAGCCTGGGCCGAGCATGGCCCGGCGGCTGCGGTCAACGCGGCTCCGGGATTGATGCGAAAGGTCTGGCGGAGGGTTGAGCACTGGGTCGACCGTTCAAGCGGGATGCTTGCCAGTAATAAACGGCACTTTAAACGCGTCGACCTGCCCTAGGGACTAGTTATTTCCGGAAGATAAATTCCTTTACAAGATTCATCGCAATGGCGAGACCCACCGCAGTCGTTCCATTGCGGACGCCATCCTTCCAGGTGTAGCGGTCGGGATACCAGGCCTCGGTGGCAATGATGTTTGCCGCATATATGGACGCCAGGCGGGGAACCCCGATCACACGCTTTCCGCTAGGAGTGCGGGCAGTGAAGGGGGAGCGAAAGGCATTTACGATCTTCGATCGAGCGTTGCCATGGCTGACGTAGTAATTGCTGTCCAGCCTTAACGCCTCGCCGAGGCCGAACTGCACGGTCTTCTCGATCACGCGACGGCCCATATTAGAGGCAAACCGCTTTCCATAACCCTCCCAATGCGGTCCCCATTCCGGCGGCGAATTCCGGGCGGTCGAGATGCCGGCCCCGGCGATGGCCATACCCACAGACTCAAGGCCGAACATACTTTTAACATAGCGGACCCTGCGTGTGTGGGCATCAGGCCAGACGTAAGAGGAGGAAGCGGACGCGGTCGACGCTGAGGACGCCGGGGCGGATTGGGCCGGCACCGACAGGCTGAACATGGCGCAGGCTAAGAGCAAAAATATCCAGGAACGTTTGGTCATCGGTGGTTAGAATATTAGGCCATGTTGGCCGAAGCTATTTGTATTGGCGACTTCCTGAGTCTATAGAAGAGGCTTTAGCGCACGATAGATATTATCGGTCATTATCTTCTCGCCCGCAGCGTTAGGATGGATACCGTCGGCCTGATTGAGGTCCTTATTAAGCGCAACGTTATCGAGAAGGAACGGTAGAAACTCGACCTTGTGCTCGCTCGCCAGGTCGGGAAAGGCCATCGAAAACTCGCGTTGGTAGTCGGAACCCATCGTGGGCGGAGCGATCATTCCGCATAAGAGCACTTTCAAGTTCTTAGCCTTGGCTTTTCGAATGATCCTAGCCAAATTGTCCTTCATCTTCGCTACTGACAATCCGCGAAGCATATCGTTGGCACCGAGTTCTATGACGGCGATCTTCGCGTTGTCCTGCCCAAACGCCCAGTCAGCGCGCTCCAGCCCGCCCGACGTAGTCTCGCCCGAGTGCCCGGCATTGACCACCTCATAGTCATAGCCGTCTGCCTTCAGCTTTTGCTGCAGCAAATACGGGTACGAATCCTTCTCGGCAAGCCCAAAGCCGGCCGTGAGGCTGTCGCCAAAAGCAATTATCTTTGGGCGGTTTCCACTGTTCTGCGGCGTCTTTAGCGGCTGGTTAAGCTTCTCAGAGGATCGATTACCCTGAGGCCCTCGCTCGCAGCCCGAGAGCGTTAACGCTAGAAAGATGAAACCTACAACTATCGAAATTCGCATATAGCTCACGATCTATACGAAAACAGATCGTTCTTGGATGCTGCGATATTGAAACTTGTTGACCTGATTTTAGCAAGCTAAGATGGCTGGGCTGCTTTAACCACAAAGGCACTAAGACACAAAGATCGCCTGTTGGATCATTCCTTTGTGTCTCCGTGACTTTGTGGTGAATCATATGATCGAGCTAAAGAATGTCACAAAGACCGTCCGATCCGGCGACGACGATCTTACTATCCTGGACGATGTCTCGTTTCAGATCCCGTCCGGTCAATTCGTCGCAGTTACAGGTGCGTCCGGCAGCGGCAAATCGACACTGCTTGGGCTGATCGCCGGGCTCGACGACGCGAGTGGGGGGAGAATACTCGTCGATGGGAACGATATCACCACATTAAGCGAGGATGCCCTGGCAAAGATCCGGAGCGAGAAGATCGGGTTCATCTTTCAATCCTTTCATCTGATCCCGAGCCTTACCGCCTACGAGAACATTCTGATCCCAATGGAGATCCTGGGTCTCGACAATGTAAAAGACCGGGCCGACCGGCTTGTGGAGGCCGTCGACCTCGCAAACCGCGGACATCATTATCCGTCTGAGCTGTCTGGCGGTGAACAGCAGCGTATCGCCATAGCTCGCGCATTCGCAAACCGCCCAAAGATCCTGCTCGCCGATGAACCTACGGGCAATCTCGATTCAAAGAACGGTCAGCATATATTCGACCTGATGAAGAACCTGCATCAGCAAAACAACGTCACTTTGGTACTTGTAACGCATGATGCTCACCTCGCCGACCAGGCGCAGCGACAAATTATCTTATCCGACGGAAGGGTTGTCTCTGACGAGATCAACCACAGAGGCACAGAGACACAGAGCCAATGACCTGGAACACCGAACCTTTGACGTCGCACCTCGTGGGCCTGCCCTTGTCTTGTCTCTGTGTCTCTGTGCGCTTGTGGTGAAATAAATGCTTTTCATCCTCAACCTAACTAGACGCGAGATACGCTCCTCATGGCGGCGATTATTGTTCTTTTTTCTGTGCATCGCGTTGGGTGTTGGCTCGATCGTTTTTCTTAGGTCGCTGATCCAGAACGTCACAAAGGTCGTGGGCAATGATGCCCGGGCGTTGATGACGGCTGACTTTGAGGTCACCTCGACAAATCCTTTTAGCCCCGGCGAGATGTCTACTATCGACGATGTCGTCGGGCGTTACACGATCGTCGAAGCACACAATGAGACGATATCTGCCGCCATCATGACGCATCCGGTAGATCCGGCGAATGACAGTGTTGAGTTTGTTGAGATCAAGGGCGTACAGGATTCCTTTCCGCTTGTCGGCGACTTTCATCTGTCGGATGGCACTCCGTTCGATCACCACCTTCTGGCCAATAACGGTGCCGTAGCAGGCCGCGTGCTCCTGGAGAACCTGCATATTGAGATAGGCGACTCTATCAAGCTCGGGCAGAGCGATTTCCAGATCCGCTCAACGTTTGACGAAGAACCCGGTACCAGCGGCGGCATTCGGGTCGGTGGCTTGATATTCGTCGACCGCGCTGCCTTCGACGCCGCAGGAATAACGGCGAACGCCCGTGTGAGACGACGCCTGCTTTATCGCACATCCGACAACCCTACGCCGATAGTCACCGAACTTCGCAACACGCTAAAAGGCACGTCGCTACAGATCAATTCGTACCGCGAGCAGCAGCAAAACATGAATGAACAGTTTGAGCGAACGGAGAATTACCTCTCGCTCACCGGGCTGCTAATACTCGTTCTCGGAGGCGTCGGCGTCTGGAATGTCGCCCGTGCGTTCGTCGAGCAAAAGCGAAAGACCGTGGCCGTGCTCAAATGCCTCGGGGCGACCGGAGGCCGCGTTATCTCGGTCTATATGCTGCAGATCATGGCACTCGGACTCATCGGCAGCTTGTTTGGCGTAGTGCTCTCCCAGCTTGGCCTCTGGGGAGCGCAGGGTTGGTTCGGAGCTGCCCTTCCGGCGAAGATGAGCTACACGATCAACTTGTCATCTGCCTGGCAGGGCGTCGTGCTTGGGCTTTTTATCGCGATACTCTTTTCGATCCTGCCGCTGTTGCAGATACGCGGGATCAAACCGAGACTGCTGCTCCGCGACGAGAATAATACAAGTCTTTCCAGGATGGACTGGACACGGATCGGAGTCGCCGCTTTCTTCCTCGCCGCGCTCCTTGCGGTCGCGATATGGCAGGCAGGCTCGATCAAGGTCGGCGCGTTCTTTCTGGGCGGCCTGGCAGCGACAGGTCTGGTGCTCTACCTGTCGGCGCTGGTTACGACCTGGTTGATGAAACGCCTCAAACGCTTTGGCTCATTCTCTATGCGTCAGGCGATCAACTCGCTTTATCGTCCCGGCAATCAGACGCGGATCATATTGCTGGCGGTAGGGCTCGGGGCCTTTGTGGTGCTCGCTGTGAGGGCGATGGAAACGAACCTTGTACGTGAGTTCGACTTCACCCGCAACGGGCGCCTGCCCTCGCTGCTCTTTGTCGACATCCAAAAGAGTCAGATCGACGCGGTGACGGAGACGATCGCGCGACGAACGGGAGAACAACCCAAAAATGTTCCGACGGTTCGAGCCCGCATCGCGGCGGTCAATGGCGAGGCGATCGATTACAACCAGACCGAGGTCCGACAGCAGCAGGGTCAGATCGGTCGCGAGTTTGCCCTCACCTATCGAGATCGCCAGGAGGAAAACGAATCCGTCATCGACGGACGTTGGTGGACGACCACACAGCCAGGTACGGAACCAGAGGTTTCTGTCGAGCAGGGCATGGCAGAAACCTTGAAGGTTGAACCGGGAGATTCCATAACCTTCGATATTTCGGGCCGACAGATCACGGCCCGCGTAACCAGTGTGCGGCGGATCGATCTTCGCAATGGGGCACGCAGTGCCTTCATCTTTGTTTTTCGCCCGGGCACGCTTGAGGCGGCTCCTCAGGTATATGCGTCGACCGTGATCGGCCAGGTACCTGAGGTCGAGCGAGCCCGGCTCCAGCGTGAGGTCATGGACCGTTTCCCGAATGTCCAGATGATCGACGTAGCCGATATCATCGCGGCTGTGACCAAGCTTCTCAATAACTTTGTTATCGCTATATCGTTTGTCGGAAGTTTTGTGCTCCTGTCCGGGATCCTTATCCTCATCGGCTCGGTCGCCTTGACTAAATCTCAGCGGATCTACGAGAACGCGATCCTGAAGACCCTCGGAGCAAACCGGCGCACCCTGGCCACCATCCTCGTTGCCGAATACGGCTTGCTCGGCTTTCTTGCAGGCCTCATCGCGACGACATTCGCCGTCGCGCTCTCATACGTCGTAACGCGTTACCTCATGAGGATCGGATGGGAGTTCGACGCCGGCCTCGCGATAGCGGGTGTAATCATCACGACGGCTCTGGTTACCGCAGTCGGCGTCACGGCCAGCTTTGGCGTGCTATTCAGAAAGCCCCTTGCGACCCTGCGATCACAGTAGGGGCTTTTTGATCCTGAACCTACATTTACAAACCAGCGTTGCGGTTAAGTTGCGGTTAACACGCTCTTACGAGATCGCGTTCGCCAGAAACTGGCTTACGAGGTCGATCGGGGCGTCGTTGATGACGTCACCGTAGGGCTGCTTGTCGAGCATCGCGTCTCGATACCCAAGCCGGTAACCTTCTTCGAGAAGGCGGCGCTCGTTTGCAAAGCTCGATGCGAGCGGTGAATAGTAGGCCGGCTCCGATACGGCGTAGGGATCGTAATAGGTCGTCACCGGCCGGTCGTAGTAATCCCTAACGTACTGTCCCTGATCAAATCCCTGCTGGTATGAGTTCCCGAGGAAGCCCTGCAGCAGCGAAAGGCCTACATTCAGAAGAGTGCTCTTAAGCCCACCCCCTGAGAACATTTGCGCACCGTCATAGGGCGAATAGGAATACGGCGAATACGGATCATAACCGTAGGGCGAACCGTCTGATGCGTACCCCGGTGAGTAGCTAACGGTCGAATAATACGGCTGCGAGTAAGTTGCATACCGTGGTCCATAGCTGCCGTAATAAGGAGCCTGATAAGGCTGATATTCCTGATAAGGCTGGTAATATGCGGTACCCTGCCCACCAAGGAAGCTCGCGAGCAGCGATCTTACGATACTTTCCCGCGTCGATCCGGCACCGTTGTACGGCTGCTGGTATGCCGAGACATAAGTCGCGATAGGATCGGAATAGGTGTAGTACGTGTACGAATGGCGCTGGCTGTAAACGGGTCGTCGATCATCGTCGCGATAGTCGTCATAACTCCTACGCCAATCCCGGAACATCCCGCCAAATGGGTTCATTCCCGCGTAAGCCTTCCCGTTCTTGTACCAGCCCAGGTGGCGTCCGTTATCGTGCCGCCCCATTGGATAAACCGGGTTGAGCTGCTGCTGTTGAAGGCGGGCATAACTCTGCTTATCGCGAACCTGCTGCTCGGCTGCACGCTGCTGCTGTTGATAAATGCGCTGTTGGTCACGCTGCTGTCGATAGGCGTCGCGTGCGGCACGCTCGTACTGACGCTGCTGCTCGCGGACTATCCACTCATTCTGCTGCTGCTGCCGTTTCGCATTCCATTCGTTCTGCTGATGCTGGCGTCCTTGGTCGCGATCGTTCTGCCTCTGCTGCTGGCGTGCCCAGTCCTGCTGCTGACGCATCTGCTGATATATACGCTGCTGACTGCCGTCGTCATGTTTCTGTCGACCCCAGGCATTGCCATTGCCTTTACCGTTGTCGTGCTTGCCCTGATCGCCGGCGCCCCGCTCCTGCTTCATCTCACCGCCTTTGCCGTGCCCGTTACCGTGATCACCACCGCCGCCTTTACCACCGCCATGCTTGCCCTGTGCCGCGATCCCGCCGGCCAAAACCACGATCGTGCCGAAAGTTATTAATGCGTTATAAATGCCTCTTCTTGTCATAACTCCTCCCCCTGGCAAGTTGGTCTGACCTTACTCTTCGCAATCACCGTTCCACTCGCGACAGCCCTTTTACCTTGCGCCGATAGTGGTCGGGCAATGACCCATTTGGTGCAGGACCCAACAATATCGGCCCCAACGGACCCGCTTCCCCATTGGCTTTCGCCAGTTCGCCTATTCTCCGTCCCAGTGCTGTCCCGCACCCGTCCCGCACCCATCCCACTACGAAGTGGGACGGGTAAGTGCTTTTTTATCAAGGGGTTACAGCCATAAAATAGGCGTTTTTCGAGATTTTTTTAAAAAAGAATTTTTCGGAGCTCCGAAGGTCAATCTAAAAGGTTGAAAAGACGAAACTAGCATTTTTCGACTTCAAAACCTCCTGCAGAACGGGATCTTGTCGTTTCGCCGCTCTAACGAGTGTTTTCAAAGATCGGAGGCAATCATTCGATGCGTCACATGCATCATTAGTTCATTTTTTTATATATGCAACACGAGACCCGAGTACGGAGTCAACCACTGAGTCGCGCGATGCGCCTCAGGAGCCGCCATAAAAGAGTGGTGGAAAACCCGAGGGCGATGTATAGCGGCACCTCACTGAGGCGCGATCCGTTACCGTCGTGTCGACATGGTAGACTGTTTACGCACCGCCGCAACATATTAATCAAAAGGAGTTGGGTCAATATGAATCGCATCCATCTGATCGCGCTTGTTTTGTTGGTTTCGGCGTTCGCAATCTGTTGCGGCGGCACCGAGACGAACACTTCTTCTAGTAACACAAATGGCCGGAGCAGCAGCAATACAACTGCAAACACAACCGGCACAAGTACCATGTCCGGCACCAATACCTCGGTCGGCACTAACGCGGGTACGAGCAATGCGAGCGCGGGCTCTACTTCGTCGTCAAATCCGGGCTCAACCACCGGCACCAGCGGGTCCACCAGTTCGACCACAGGTACTTCGACCGCCACCTCGCCCGGCAGCGACCCTGTCGGTACGGCGATCAATAAGGGAAAGAGCACTACGGAAAAGGTCGTGAAGGAGGTGGAAAAAGGCGCGAGTAAAACTGCCGATGCGGGAAAGACGGTAGCAAACAAGACGACCGAAACGGTCAAGAAGGGAGTGAACGAGATGAAGAAGATACCGCACCCGTGAGGAAGTGCTGAGGGTTTGAATACTTCAGGATGATCTCCATGTACTCGAAAGCCGCGTTTGGGCCCGCGGCTTTTTTGCTTGACGTACTGCGATCACTGTTAAAGTTGAACCTTTTTGTTCTCGCCCCAGTCTGCTTCCTCACCTGTCGCGAGAGCCTTCACGAATCCGAATAACTGAACGAGTTTGCCCGAGGGGGAATCCCAATATTCGGCCTGCTCGGCGGACACCTTTAGGAGACAAAGGTGCGGATCGTCAAGCCCCTCTGGAAACCAGGCCTTTAGTATCGGGTTCCATAGCTCTTCGATCTTGGCACGGTCGTTTACTATCTCGGCTCGGCCCGACACAGAGACATACGTGTCGCTTTCAGGTCTGGCATAGGCCGCACAAACTCTATCGTCCTTTGCGATCTCGTCTATCTTGTGGGTATCGTCGCTGGTAAAGAACCAGATATCCCCATCAAAATCCGCTTGCTGCGTCGACATCGGGCGGCTGCGCAAGTGCCCTCCGTCTATGGTCGTGAGCATGCAGAAATCTATGCCTTCAAGTAACTCTCGGATCTTTTTGACAGCTTCTTCTCGCGTCTTTTCCATAAGTACATGTATATAGAAGATGCCGAGTGCGGAGTGTCGTCTACACGACAAACGAAAAAGCCCGCGATCGCTCGCGGGCTTGCTGAAAGCTGACTGCCGACGGCTGAGTGCTACTCGGCAACTGCCAATTCTTTCTCGGGGTTCTTCGACTTCTTGATACCGCCGATCTGGATGAGGTTCTCGCCCTTGATCTGGTTCTTTTCAAGTACCATCTGCTGATAGAGCTTACGCATCATCTGCATTTCTTCAGCAGCTGTCTTCGGACCCTCCATCTCGGGCTTGTTGGGACGAGTCAGGTCAACGGAGTTGAGCACGAGATTATGTGACTTGTCGCCGAGTTCCACCTCTTTGCCACGAGCAAACACTTCGTGACGGCCGTGATCTTTGTACCACTGAGCGACGGTCGCGTTTTGGTGCATGTGCTCGATGATGTTACGCCAGCCGATCCCGGTGTTGTATGCACAGAACGAGATCTCGCCCTCTTGCGTGCCGTACGGGATGATGCACATTTCGGTGCGGCGGAAATCGTAGTTAAACAGATCCTGGAACCACATGCCGGCAATAAAGAGGAAGTTCCACGGATCTTTACGCCGCTTCTCGATGTCCTCAAAGGTGCGGTCCGGGCCGACCTTGCCGTAATCCTTACCCGACAGGCCAAACGACTTGTCGAACTTCTGGAAGATGCCGAACAAGGTGAGCGACTTCGGGGCTCCGTACGGGTTGTAGTTCTTCAAGAGGGCGAGGCCCATCATGATATTCGAGAACCACTTGCCGCGGTTGGTGTCGGTGATGTGCTGCATGTCCTTGACCAGCCCCGGGATGTTGAGGAACTGGGGAACAGGAGCCATCTCCTTGGTGTCCTTGTGGACCATCACGGCCGTGCCGACGCCGCAATTCGGGTGGCAGCCGCATGACACCTGGCCCCATTCGTTCTCTGGCCCATGGACCACGTCAGCGAAATCGGCAAATGCACCCATCAGCGAGAGCGGGAACCAGTCACGCGTCGGCTCGGTAATTCCGACCTGGCCCTTTACATCGTGGGCAAGGTGAGCGAGCGTGTAACGCTGCTGCAGACGACGCTGTTCCGTGATGTGCTCGTCACGGCCGGTAAATGAGACCGGCTGGAATGCGATGAACGAGATCTTTTTGGGATTCTCGAGGGCAAAGCGAATGATCGAACCGACCTGATCGTTGTTAATACCGTTGACCAGCGTAGTTACCAAGATGATGTCAACGCCGGCCTCATGCAGGTTGTTGATCGCACGAAGCTTTACATCGAACAGGTTGCCGATCTGGCGGTGCGAGTTCGCGTCGTTGCCGATACCGTCGAACTGGAGATACACGAAGCGAAGGCCCGCCTCGGCTGCCTCGCGGCAAAACTCTTTACTCTTGGCGAACTCGATGCCGTTCGTCGCGGCCTGCACCGAGTTGTAGCCGACCTTGCGAGCGTAGCGGATCGCGTCCAGGAAGTAGGGTGACAGAGTGGGCTCACCACCCGAGTACTGTACGGACATCTGACGACGCGGCTTGATCTGAATCGCGTTGTCGAGGATCTCCTGGACATCCTCCATTGACAGCTCGTGGACAAACCCGACCTGGTTGGCGTCCATGAAGCACGGATCGCACATCATGTTGCAGCGATTCGTCAGGTCAACCGTGAGCACGGCACCGCGACCATACTTAATGGTCGACGAACCGTGATTGTGCAGCTTCTCGTCATTGTGCGACTGCATGTCGCGACCTGGGAAGAGCGACTCGATGTGCTGCAGGAACTTTGAGTCGATGGCCATCATGTCCTCGATCTTTCCGTGCTGAGGACATTCTTTGATCATCCACACCTGACCATCGCGCTCAATGATCTGAGCCTTGATCTCGCCGACCTTTTCATTGACGAGCGTCGAAACGTCGCGCTTGCCGCTGATGATATCTTCGCGGGCCTCAATGACACACTGCGGGCAGAGCGAATCGGTCGTCCGAGGAAAACCGAGAGTGGGCTTCGTTTTCTGCCAGGATTTAAGGATCGGTTTGTCAGCCCATTTGGGGGTGAACGATGGGTTGGGTTTGAACTGGTTCACGGACTTGACCGCATTGAATGCTGCTGATGCGACGTAGGTAAGTCCCTTTTCGAAATGTTTAATAGGTCTGGTCATAGCGACGCTGTTCTCCAACTGATCAACTTTATATTGCTCGGATCGCGTCCCGGCTGAGGTGTTTCGGAAGCAAGTGCTTTCCGGGCGCAAAGTTTCGTCAATATAGTGCAATGTGCGTGCCACGACTCCCTAGCGCGGAGCGTAAGCTGTAATCCTTTTATTTGCAGCGTTTAGCGGGAATTCGGATGACGCCTGACTGATCTCGCTGCTGCGCCAAATGGACACAGACATGTTGCCAGTTATGAATATGTCGCAGAATGACCCACCACATTCCGTCCCAGAACGACTCCTCAGCGGCGCTTAATCCGCTGCATTTCAAAAGAGTCGCGTAAGCGCAATAATTATTCGGCGCGTGAGCAATTTCACCCTAAATCATTATAAAAATAGCTACTTATTAATATATAAAAAAATCGACAATTTCTCTTTACACGCGCTTAAGGATGTGCTAATCTTTCACCACTTCGACGAAGGTTGGCATCCGATCCGCGGCTTATACTGGGAATCTTCGGCGAGGGAAACCGGACAACAAGCAGTTAATGGCAATCCGCTTTGGAACATCGGGCTGGCGGGCGATCATCGCCGACGAGTTCACATTCGCGAACGTTAGAGCGGTTACTGAAGCGATCTGCGGCTATTTGACAACTCGATCAGACGGCGAAAAGCAGAAACTGATAGTCGGCCACGACACCCGGTTCATGGGCGAGCAGTTTGCCCAGGTGGCTGCCGAGATCGCGTCGAAAAGGGGTATGCAGGTGCTTAAGTGCACTGGACCAGTACCGACGCCGACGATCTCACATGCCATTCGGAGCAATAATGCGGCGGGCGCGATCAATTTTACGGCATCGCACAACCCTCCTGAGTACCAGGGGATCAAGTTCTCAACGACCGACGGAGCCCCGGCGTTGCCTGAAGTCACGGGGCAGATCGAAGCAAATTTTGCTGAAAGCCTGATAGGTAAAGATCAGGATGGCGGCTCGGTAGAGGATTTTGACCCTCGTCCGGCGTATTTAGCCGACCTGAAAACAAAGATCAGGTTCGACGCTATCGCAAAGGCCGGCGGACGATACGCGTATGACCCGCTATGGGGAACCGGTCGCGGCTATTTGAACGGAATATTAGAGGAGCATGGCCTCGAGGTCGAAACCATACACGACTGGCGTGACGTAACGTTTGGCGGCCAGGCCCCTGAACCGGGAGAAGAACATATCCCCGAGCTAAGACAGCTCGTCGCCCGCAAGGGTTATACGCTCGGCCTCGCGACTGATGGGGACGGCGACAGATTTGGAGTGGTGGATAAGGGCGGCACCTTTATCACGCCGAATGAGCTGATCGCTCTATTGACAGATTACCTCTGTGATTCACGCGGCTGGACGCTTGGAGTAGGACGCAGCGTGGCAACGACCCACATGGTCGACCGCGTCGCAAATGCAAGAGGAATAAAGCTTTACGAGACGCCGGTGGGTTTTAAGTTTATCGGCGAGTTGATAATCAAGGACGAGATCATCCTGGGTGGCGAAGAAAGTGCCGGTCTATCGATACGAGGCCATTACCCTGAGAAGGACGGCATTCTGGCGTGCCTGCTGGCGGCCGAGGCTGTAGCGGCCCGAGGCGCAACTTTGACAGAACAGCTTGAGGCGCTTTACCGCCGGGTCGGAAGGCTTTACAGCGGGCGGATCGGAGTAAAGCTAACCGCGGATGTCGCGGGAAAGCTCAAGGAGAAGCTCGCGGAGGAGCCTACTGCGATCGGAGGCCGCCGAATTGAAAACATAAATCGCGTCGACGGGGTCAAATTCCTTTTCGGGAATGACGCCTGGATGTTGATGAGACCATCGGGCACGGAGCCGCTGGTAAGGATCTACGCCGAAGCAAACTCGGCAGAGGAAGTGGAGGAGCTACTTGACGAGGGCAGACGATATTTATTGGGGTAATGGTCGACCGCCCGCACGCGCTCCGCGGCGACGTATCAAACCTCGTGCCAAAACCGCAGCCGAGCCGCGTCGACGGACGCTGCCATGGTGGCTCTCGTTTCTGATCGTAACGAGTATCTTTGCGATGGTCGCCGTAAGCGTAAACTTCAGGGCCTTTAGCAATATGAAGGCCGAGACCGATCAGAACGATCGTTTGGCCGCCCAGATACAGAATTTGATGGATGAGAATCTAGCTTTACAAGAAGAGATCCACTCATTGAAAAGCGATCCCGCAGTTATCGAGCGAGAAGCCCGGAAGATGGGGATCGATCTGAAGAAGTAAAAAGTTCTGCCGACGAATGGTTCGGCGTTTGCTTGAAAACCTAAACCAGTGTCGACACCGGGATAAACGCGGAGGAGTCCCCTTGCCTGGCACGCTACCTGCCCTTTGAAAATCCGCCTTTTGCCTACTACTCCGCGAGGCCTACAGTATTTCCTTTCTGGTTGTATGCGGCTGCAAGGTTCCCGACCTTGCGGCCGCTTTCTATTTTCGGCAACTCTCTATTAGTCCACTAACCCATTCCGCCCGCGCGTCCCATGTACCGTCTTTGACAGCCGCCTGCCGCGCGAGCCGCGCGGACGGGTCGTTCTCTGCGAGCGCATCGACGACGAGGTCGAGAAATTCTGCGCGAGATCGCCCTATCCGCAGAACATCGGCCAGATGCTCGTACTCGGGCAAGGGTGAAATGACCGTCGGAATGCCGGTGGCCAGATACTCACGTACTTTTATCGCGGAGCCGTACGACGTGAACGCGTGCTCGGTTTCCCAGGGGAGCACACATACGTCAAAGCCGGCTGCGTAGCGAGGTAGGTCGGCGTATGGTACAGGAGGAATGAAGTGAACGTTCGGCAGCTTTTTGAGACCGGTTCCACGAGCGAGATTGCCGATAAAGACCCAGTTCCAGTCAGAATGCTGCTGGCCCGCCATTCTTATCAGCTCCTGATCGACCAACCATGGCTCTATTGCCCCGAAATACCCTATCCGAGGGCGCGGTATCTTCGCTATGTCGGAAGCCGGCTCCAGATCTCGTACCCGTGACCAGTGGTCGAAATCGACGGCCTGTTCGAGAAGGTACGACTTCTCGCGTCCAATGGTCGCCTCCTCCAACAGTTTCCGGCCCGAGTAGAGTACGATGTCGGCCTTCTCGATCGCATGTTCGTGAAGATATCTAATGGTGCTGGGATCTACAGCGTGGTCCTCGCTGTTCGCGTCGTATTTATCCGAAACCTGATATATGACGCACGACTCTCCCAGCTTGCCGATCATCTCGGCGGCCGTCGGTATTGCGATCCATAGGACAGGATCGGACATCCCCTTCCGGCGGGACAACAGACCGATCTGCGAACGTAAGAGTACTTGATTAAGGTTGCGAGCCGTGCGGCTGCCATGAAACGGAACTGTAGCGGGCGATACGACGGTAATGCCTTCCTCTGTATCCCTCGCAAATTTTGCGTAGCTTCGAAGTTTACGGCCGATCTTTGGGAGCAGGTCCTTGTTCGATAGTGAGGGCAATCCCATCGATATCGAGTTTACAAAGATCACCTTGTTCCCTGCCCTTGCGAAACGCCGCATCAGATGCCCTTTTGAGTGAGGATGGTGATACCACCAATCTTCACCCCCAAAACAGATTATCGAGCGACCTGTTATCACGCGTGAGTTTGTTCAGGAGCGGTAGTTACCGAGTAGATCGTCGCCAGGCTGAGGCCCATGATCAGATAAAAGATCATAACGACCTCTGAGTCGCCCCAGTTGTAATGCACGACGCCGCTTGCCAGGAAGCCGATCGTGCCCCCGAAAGCTCCGAGCAGCAGCCCGCGTTCAGGCCAAGCGAGCTCTCGCTTGCGTAGCGCACTCCAGAGCATCTTGAGATACAGGAAGATCCACACAAGCCAGGCGATCAATGCAGGAACGCCTCGTTCAAATGCAAGTTGAAGATAATCCGAGTGCAAGTGTCCAAGCGGCTGCCGCCCATCGTCGAACATATGCCACTCGGGCCAGTGGGTTTTGATCGAGTCCATTCCGACGCCCACAACCATATGTCGCGGATTCGACGTAAGCACACCAAAGCCCTCACGCCAGACCATCATTCGCCACTGCGTCGAGCCATCGGTGCTGTCCACAAATGTCACGTTTCGCTTTTGCTGCAGGTAGAAAAAGCCGGCGATAACGAGTGGGACCGCGACGGCAACAGTGATCAGTACGGTTCGTCGAGATGCTCCGACGAGGACCATGATACCCGCCGATAGCAGGAACCCCGCCCATGATGCACGTGTGATCGTTAGGAACATGGCGACCGCATAGCCTGCGAAAGCGATGGCGAGCAATAATCGCTGTCGTGACATCCATCCGCCGGCCGCCGTCATCAGCAATGCGAAAGCGATCGACATAACGAGCTGCAGACCCTCTGAATAAGTCACGTAATGCCCGTAAAAACCCGAGGCACGGGTATCTCGCCCGCGTACCCAGTCCGTCACACCCAGGCCCAGATCGCCATTTTCCGGCGGTTTGTCACCAACGTGCACGCGTGCAGTGTAGACCGACTCCTGCCGGTAATAGGTCATGTCTACCACGGCTCCGGCAGGATGTCGTCTTGCAACCGCAAGCAGATCGTCGGCCGAGTTGACGCCGTTGCCATCGATACGCCACAGCGTGTCGCCCTCCTTGACACCCGCCGCACGCAACGGACTATCCGGTGTCATCGAGACCACTTTGAGGTTCTGACCGACAGCAAGGAAATAAAGCGTTCCGAGGACCGAAAGAAATGCTCCCGCGAGCAGTGTGAACAGCGCCGCGCGCCGGTAGCTTTGATCGGTCGCTACACTCATTACAAGGTAGACGATCGTAACCAGCGACACGGCAACGAGCTTTCGCAGGGAGACAGTGGGCTCGTATGAAAGAACGGATGACAACAGGGTGAGACCGAGAAACGTGAGCAGCGCCAAGTCGATCGCGGCAAAGCTGAACCGTGGCCTGACCCAGATCGCTCGAAGGATCCAGAACAGCAGGGCAAAAGCCCATGCGGTCTGCGTTGCGGCGATCGAGACCGGTGCCGAGAAGGCCAGCAGCAAGAGACAGATCTTCAATCCGCGGTCCGTGAATCTGTCCATTACTTAGTTGCCGTTATGATGACGTTCCAGCCTATCGACTGCCGCAAGACGCGGAAAAGGCCGTCCGGAATAAATCGTCCGACGACGTATATCTCGGGCCGGATAAGCTGATCGATCTCGATCTTTACATCCCGAAACATGGAGAACAATGCCCTCGCATCGCGGCGGCTATACGCTTTTACCAACGGCCTTCCATTCCCGCTTTCATTAAACTCAACATACTTGCTCATGATATCTGCCGATGAAAGACCGCGGAACAACTCGCCATGCAGGACGCCCTGGCGGAACATCAGCTCAAACCAGTACGCCCACGAATTTCGATGATAGAGCATTACCTTTGCGGTACCGCCGCGTCTTAGAACGCGATGCGCCTCTCTGATGCTCTGGGCAGTATTCGGCGTATGATGCAGGACGCCGTTCGAATAGAACACATCAAAGCTCTCATCGGCAAATGGCAGCCGCTCGGCGTCCGTCAGAGCAAAGTCGCCCTTGGCATTGTAGATCTCAAAATGAAGGCGCGATGTCTCAATAGATCGCGGCGTGAGGTCGACGCCGGTACAGATCGCCCCGCCTCGTGCAAATTGAAGCAGGTCCGTGCCCATGCCGCACCCGACCTCGAGAAGTCGCTTGCCGGAGAACTCCGCGAAACCCATCGCCTCTGGCATCCACGGCGCGTACTCCTCGTATCGATGCCTTTCGACGCGATCAAAGAATTCGCGGGTTCCAGATTGATCCTCTCCACCATAAACAGCTCCGCACGGGTCCGCGGCCCACTGCTGCTTCGCGAGCACTTTTTCACTGGGTAGTTCTGGTATCTCGGTCATTACGGGGTCACGCTTCGGTTCCTGAATCCGGAGCAGGCCTCGCGATACACACCGCTGACACACCGAACGGAAAGTTCATCAAGCGAAGAAATGCCCGCTCCGAACTGAATATCCAGGTAAAGATCCCGTTAAGGGGCGATATCCCGATAGAGATCTCAGTGTCGGTTTTGATCCGGAAGATCCGCATGAATTTCCTGACAAGAAATATCGGTAAAAAGAAAATGATGTTTACGTACGTAGATCGCTCGACCGCAAAGCCCGCCTCTTCAACCGCCTTCTGAAGTTGCGGCATGGTGTATCGCCGCCGATGGCGACTGACATCGTCCTGAATGCCCCACAGGAACATGAATGCGGGGACGAACAGGAGTATGCGTCCATCTGATCTCAAGATGCGTCGGCATTCTCTGAGACATCCGACATCGTCATCAAGATGTTCGACGACATCAAGTGCCGTCACGACATCCGCGCTGCGATCGTCCATCGGGATCGCTTCCGCGGCGCCAAGCTTGACGTTCTCGAGGCCACGCTGCTTACAGAAATCGATCGCCTCCCTGGACACGTCGATACCAGTAACATCGCCGTACTCCTGAAGCATGAGTATGTTGGCGCCTGTGCCGGAGCCGACGTCGACTATCTGCGGCCTTCGTTCAAACTGTGCGGCAATGTCCTTAATGAACATTTCTATGATCTTCCGCCGACCGACAAACCACCAATGAGATTCCTCGAACTCGGAGAATACCGCATAGGTATGCTCCATCATCTCCCGCGGCATCTCTTGGGTGTTGGTATCTACGGCTGTTGACATCATTACTCGCCTGTCGGAAAAAAGCGTCTGAGTCCCGGCCTGTCCGACCTGTCACAGGTCTTCTGACAAACAAGCCGGCTGATCTGGTCTTTGCTCACGAGATCGCTGCCCAACGAGAGTGCCGCGGTGAGCATCAACTGCGTCGCGGGCCACCACAACGGCAACGGGATCGCCGCATACGCCTTGGCTAAGCGCGAGGCTAGCTCGACTCCGGACAACTCCTCCGGACCGCACAATTCGGCGACAGATACGCCGCTTGTCGTCTCGGTTACCAAAGATGACGTCCACGTCACGAAATCATCAATGAACAGGGGCGAGAAACGTATATTTGCGTGTCCAAAAAGCATCGGCACGACGTGCCGTCCCTTTGCCAAAGAGATGAACTTATCGAGTCCCTCAGAACCAGCACCGCCAAAGACCTCCGACGGCCTAATGATCAGCAGGCGATCGAACGATCTCTCTTTAAGCAGCACCTCCGCAGCGAGCTTTGATTCGCCGTAAGCACCACTCCCGCGTGTCGCGCACCTGGTACTAATATACACAAACTGTTTGCAACCGCGGGCCCTTGCGGCATCCGCAAGATGAGCTGTAGCGTCGCGATTTATACGGCGATACGCCTCCGGTTCCCGTGAGTGTGTTACGGCCGCAAAGTGGATAACGAGCTCGATTTGCTCCGGCAGGCTCTCTTGTCCAAATTCCGCGGCAAGATCGAGATCGATCAGCGACACCCGCGGGTCACTTACGCCGATCTCGTTGCGATGGCGGACGCAATGAAATTGCCATGAAGTGATCTCGAGGAGCCTTGTCAGCACAGCCCGGCCAATGCGAGAAGAGGCTCCGGTGAACAATACCTGCACTGAGTGACAGCTTACCAGTTGCCTGAAGGTTGGCAACCTCGTTTTTGCTATATAATGACGCCGTGCCCGAGCCCTACTTCTCATTGGTCGTTCTTTGCTACCGGACCGGGGCAAGCATTATCCCTTTCATTGAGCAGCTGGAACGAGCTCTCTCACGCTGTGCATTCGACTTTGAGTTGGTTCTCGTCGGTAATTACTTCGAAGGCAGCGGCGACGAAACGCCGGAAGTCGTGCGAGGCCTCGCAAAAAGGTGGCCCAATGTTCAGTGCGTAGTCCGACCAAAGGAAGGCATGATGGGCTGGGACATGCGAATGGGTCTCGACGCTGCGCGAGGGACCTATATCGGCGTCATCGACGGTGACGGGCAATTCCCGCCGGAATCAATAATTGCCTGTCTAATAAAGGCCGAGCTGGAGGGTCTTGATCTTACAAAGACCTATCGTGTCTTGCGGGACGACGGTCTGCATCGTCGATTTATATCGGGTGTCTACAACACGCTGTTCAAGCTGCTATTCGGTTTCAGCGTTCGCGATATCAATTCAAAGCCCAAGATCATACGAGGCGACAAATATCCGCTCCTTGATCTTAAGTCTGACGACTGGTTCGCTGACGCCGAGATCATTATTCGTGCCAAGGAGCTGGGATTTACCATCGGAGAGACGCCGGTACATTTTAAGGCACTGGAGACTCGAGGCTCGTTTGTAAAACCGGCAGCCATCTGGGAGTTTATGGCCAATATGTTTCGTTACCGTCTTTCGCGGCATGAACGCAAGACCCTCGGTCCAGTGGACGCTCAGAGACTCAAAAACGATTAGCTACCCGTCATTCCGGCCCCGGTGGGACGACCTTGATCCTGCCTTTTCTATAATCCAAGACACCGCAACCCCAGCGAAGACGATCAAGATCGCCTGCATTGGCAGTCCATATCTGGTCTCGGAATGTCCGATAGCCAAAGTCGCGAGATAATAGACAACGGATGACAACAGCAGCCAGGTCGATACCCTGTCGATCCGAAATGCGAGGAAGACGCCGACAAGCATCATCGGCAAAGCCAGATAGCGCCAGACGCTCTGGACCATCCCGAGAACCGTCACCGCGACCGCCGTCACACCACCTTGCCATTCCGGACGCAGCGTTTTGCTCGGTGTTACGTTGATACCCTGACTACCCACTGGCGCAAGAGCGGGTCCAAAGAATTTCAGATGGGCTGCTGTGCGCCTTGCGGCTACACCGGCGAACCATATGGGGTGCTCTGCGATGATAGCGAGTGCCCGGCGGCCCCGTTCTCGATCACGCCGAATACCATCCGGATAGGTCAGACCCAAAGGGGCTTCAGGCGGCAAGCCCAGCGCTTCCCGCTCCTGCTGAACGATGTCGGCGTCGCAGCAGGGGGCTCCGAATTCCGCACCTCGCTCGGTCTCACCGATACCGGCAAGCAAATTCCATCCAATATTCAGACCTGTCGGAGCGACTTCGGGGTAAAAGACAACGAGGTTACGCACGACTACCGGTGAGATCACTATAAGCGTCGCCAAAACGATCGCTGAGGCCAGGAGCATTCGTCTGCGCCACACGGTGTTAAGAAACACGAATATCGCCGCAGCCCAGCACAATGTCATGAAGAGCGGATTCACCCGGAGCCAACAACTCGCGCCGAGCAATGCTCCAGCCGCTATCGCATAGACGATGCTTTCGCGCTTTGCAGCAATAATAAGGAAAAAAGCACCTGCAAGTACGAGCCAGCTGGCTAACGCGTCCCCTGTCGGCGTTACGCCTATCAGAGCGAGAAGGGGAGATAACGCGGCTAAAAACCCCGCTGCGAGGCCAGACCGCCAACCAAATGCGGACACCCCAATACCTGCAAGCAGGAAGACCGACAACGAATCAAGGACGATCTGAACGCGCAGAATGGAAGCAGGAGATCTATCGCCCGTGATCTTGTAGATGAAGGCGATCCACAGCGCCTGCCCCGGCGGGTACTGGATGCGATCTGTCCGCGTGGCATCATCGATCCAAAATATTGGCGCCTTTCCATCCAGGATGTCGGTCGCGTTGCGCTCGATGGCAGCATAAGAACCGTACTGGAACCATCCGGTATCATCAAAATGCTCCCGCATAAAGTGCCCTGTCAAACCGCGAACGATCAGAGCAAGCACAAATATACCGAGCAGTAACCAGGTATATCGCCTAATAGACGACAAACGACTACCTTCACCGGGATGTTGGGCTTGGCTCATCGTCTGTCAGGGTCGCGTTCGCACAATAATGCAATACATTCACGGGCGTCTTTTATCAGAGTTATCGCGGTGAATAGAACGGGATGTCGCAGAAATAGTTTTAGCGGGTTCTTTCCCGAGAGCGAGTAGTTGTAGAACTCCTCGTGCACAATGTGCAGGTCCGTTAACTCAGCCAGGCGACGCATTTCGGCTATCGTCATTTCATGGTGATGGCCGATAAACGGCACCTCCGACCGGTATATATCTTCAAGGGCCGCAAGGGGTGAATTGCCTTTCAATAACTCGACCCTGTGAGGCCAATACGCAAGGTTTGGCACGTCAAAATAGATGTGGCCTCCGGAGCTCGTCAGCTTCTTTAGATTCTCGACAAACACCTTTAGCGAGTGAGGGTAATGTTCCACGACGGCCATCGCCGTAACCAGGTCGAACGTCACGTCGATCTGCGGCTCCGGTTCGAACGGGTCGAGGTCGAATATCTGCACACCATGCTCTCGGATCGCGTTGAAGAGTTCATCGAAAGAATTGGAATAGAACCTGAGGGTTTCGGTCATAGCGACCTCGTGCCCCAGCTTTCTCAACGTGATCGGCCAAACGCCCCAGAATCCTCCAACATCGCAAACACTGGCACTTTCGGGTCGCGAGGCCAAAGCCGTATACGCTTTGAAGTACCTTACAGAGGACAATTGCAGATAATCGCGAAAATCCGTACGTCCGGGTCCCCAGGCGTAACAGTGGCGAGCGATCTCCGTCTGCATCGTTTCGTTCCAGTACGGCCACACTTCGTCCAGGGACGATCGGTAGATCGCATCGAATTCTCTGAAACTGAGCGTCACACGATCTCCCCCGATTGCAGCTTTTCGAATTCATCAAGTATGCGCCGGGCGTTCGCTGTCCACGTATGATGTGTGCAAGCCTGGCGGCGTGCAGCTTCACCCAAGCTTTTGCGAAGTTCGGCGTCTGTGGCGAGTTCCTGTATACCCCCGGTGAGTTCCTCGACATTTCCTGGCTCAACCAGGAGCGCCGTTTTGCGATCTGCGAGCACATCGCCGATCTGTCCCAGACGACTGGCCAAGATCGCCTTTCCCATCGCCATGTACTCAAAAAGCTTCGTCGGCGAGCCAAAGAACTCGGCACCTGCCGCGAGAGGGACGTGCGGCGAGATGAGAATATCGCAGGCATCGAGCAATCCTGGAACGCGGTCGTGGGGAACGCTGCCCGTAAAAGTTGCTCGATCTGAGAGGCCGGCTCGCTCGAGGCGGTGCTGCATCTCCGCTCTCAGACTGCCATCTCCGACAAATAGATAGTGAATGATCGGATCGCGCGGCGCCTGTACGATCGCCTCAGCCAACTCGAGAACGCCGTGCCATGGGCCAAAGGTGCCAACAAAACCGGCGACTAACCCATCAGGGCTGATGCCAAGCGATCTGCGTTCACTCTCTCCTCCAACCCCCGGATAGAACCGCTCGACATCGACGCCATTTGGATTGACGACTATTTTATTCCCGTCTATACCGGCTGAGATCAAATTGTTTTTCTCGACTGCTGAAACAGTGAATATCCGAGCGGCGACGGCAAGATTCAGGTCCTCGTATTGCCGGAGGAGATCGAGCCGGGCCGTCTGGTCCCAATGCGTACCGACCCAGACCTCAGAGCCGTTATATTCGAGAAACAGCGGCACCGCGGCCTTCATACTCGCATCGACGCCCGCTACGGAAAATCTGCTGTACCGCTCATAGACAAAAGAGGGCCGCTTCCCGATGATGACCGCGGCCGCCTGATCGGCGAAGTCGAGACCGTTCGCGACGTCGAAAGCCGCTCGCGGCATTGCACCGATCCGTGGTTCGATCTTCTGAAAATTCGTATGCTGTCCGTCGATGCCTGCGATCTCGTCGTTAGATATCACCCTAACGTTAGCCCCCAACTCCGATAGCCCGTTTATAACACCGTTGATGTGGCTCGTCGCTCCGCCGGGAACCGTTCCAGCCGACGGCGTTGTCCGGAGGTAAGCGATATCGATCTCGCCTTTCCTTTTGAGTTCGGGCGTCCCTTGACGGGGACGTTTTGCGAGCTGCTCGATTCGATCCGTGGCTCTTTTCGTCGTCCGTCGACCTTCCAGATATTCTCTCGCTATTCTGAGGGGAGAACGGAGAAGTAATTCCGGCCTATGGTTGAGCTGGATGTGACCTCGAGCATCGAGGATGACCGACGTCTTTGCACCAGCCAGTGCTCCAAAGTACATCAAAGCTTCCTTTCCGAACTGCCATGCGAAAGACTCGGTCATGACCGCAAATACATCTGGCCTAAGCTTGCGCACATGCCGGAGTCTCTCTACCAGGCTTGCCGCCTCAAGGACGGAACGCGGCAGGTCCATGATCTCTGCTTTCGGCCATTTCTCAGCAAGCTGCGAGCGAGCCAGTGCAGCGCTGCCGGAAAGGGTAACGAGCACAACCCTCATCGATCACCTTCCACGGTTCGGAAGATACTGAGATCCGCGATCCCTCGGAGTTCATCCATCCGCAATAGAAACGCTTCCCTAAATGAACGGCCGGTTTCCACTCGGAATAACCGTGCGACCAGTACAAAGATCAACGCGTAGGATGCTGTCGACACCGCCGCGGCACCCCAGGCTCCCCATCTAGGAACAGCGAGTAGATCAACTCCGATCACCAAAACCAGGGTGATCACCCAGTACAGGGGGATACGTCGAGGCAGTCCGAGACCCGCGAAATGCTGGACCTGGATCGTCTCCAGGCCGAGAAGGAATACGCCCGGCAAAAGTATCAAGAAAATCGCTGGCAGGTCTGTGAATTCAGGGCCGTATAAATACGGCAAGATGAAGGCACATGGGGCTGCCGCCACACAAAGCAGCAACAAGAGAACGACCGAATGCCGCGTTACGCGACATGTCACCGCTCCCGTCTTATCCCGAATTCCGGCCGAACGGGGGAATAGGATGGTGGAGATCACATTAGGAATCGTGTGAAGAAAGATCGACGCTTGGGTAGCGACAGCATACACTCCCGCCTCCTGGGGACTACGAAAGTAGTTCACGATCAGAAGGTCGCCCCTCAGAATAATGATCCCTGCAGCCAACGCGACAAAAAAACGCGTACCGTATCGAAACATCTCACCGAGAACTGGCACGTTGTGATCGACACTGCCGGATGTTGCCGCGACAGATATCGTGATGATGACGACACAGACAGCTACGTTCGCCACTGCCCCGAACGCAACGAAACTGTCTACACCAAGACCAAGTGCAATGATGATAACAAGAGCTCCGAGGAGCGTCATCGACTGGATGGCAAGATCTAACAGGTTGTAGGTCCGTATTCTTTCTAGCCCCAGATGAACCGCAAGACATAGATACGAGACCATTTGGAAGGGCAGCGCGACGCAGGCGATGAGCACCAGCCGGAACGGCACTTCACCCATCAACTCGGGACGGATCCAGATTCCCAAAACGATCAACACCGATATCAAAACACCAGCCAGCGTTCCGAAGCCGATCGCACTCGTCAGAACACGACGAGCCGCGGCATTGTTTCTCGCAACGAGAAAAGTGATCGACGATGGCATGCCGAAGTTGCCGACGGTTATGGCGAGAAGCACCATTACGTTCAGTGCCGAAATAATGCCAACGGCTCCGGACCCGAGCCGGCGAGCGATGATCACACCCGAGAACACGCCGATCACCGACATAAGCACGCGAACACCGAACGTACCAATTACACGCTCAGCGAACTTGCGGGTATTTCCGCTAACATTCGGCGGATCATTCATTAGGCAAACAGTTTTGGCAGTTCTGGTTCAGGCGATCCAGCGCTCGTACCACAGGCTCAAATTCACGAGCGCCCAGAGATGAAAGCTCCAGTCGCGGCGCCCTTCACGATGCTCCTTTAGAAGTCTGTTGACGAATGCGCGATCGAAATAATCACGCCTCCAAATTTGTGACTCCATCATCGCATCGGTCGAACCGCGACCTGCGTCGGTCCGGAACCACTCCCGGATCGGAGCGCCGAATCCGCGCTTTCGCGAATAAAGGAGATCGTGCGGCAGGAGCGACTCAAGCGACTTTTTAAGGATGTGTTTTCCGGTTTTGCCAACAACCTTGAGGTCACTGGGCAAACTCATCGCGTATTCAACAAGATGATGATCGAGAAACGGCACGCGGGCTTCGATAGATGTCGCCATCGTGATCTTGTCGACTCGCATCAATAGAAGCTCCGGAAGCCGAAGTTTCAACTCCAGATATGTCATCCGAGCGAGGAAGTCGGTGTCAGGGCGCTCGCTTTCGATATGAGAGAGATACTTGCTTATCGTCGACAAAGATGATGTTCCATTCAGTTGTTGCCGCATTCTTGTCGACAGGATCTTTGGCTTGACCGTCTCGTCGTAGACCACCGCCCCGCCCCAAAACATCGGCTCGCCATGTTCTAGTCGCCGCCCCAACTCCCCGAGCGCCGGTTTTCGTCCCGTGGCCTCAGAAAACACCGACGCCAATCGCCCGGCAGCGGCACGCAGCGGCCGCGGGGCCGCCTCGGCATAGCGCCAAAACTTCTCATAAAGACGCAGGTTTGTAACGTATTTTTCGTACCCGCTAAAGATCTCGTCCGCACCTTCGCCAACCTGTATGACGATCGTGCCAGAATCGCGCGCGAGCTTGGAAACGTAATAGAGCGGCACGCACACCGGATCAGCAATAGGTTCGTCCTGGTGGAAGACGAGATCGGGCAAAAAATCGTTGAACTCCTTGTCCCCGATGATCACCTCATGATGGTTGGTGTTGTAGCGCTGTGCGATACGTCTGGCAGCGTCGAGTTCATTCAGATATTCGTGATCGTGAAACCCGACCGTGAAGGTGTCCACCGGGCGGTCCATCAGTTCAGACATCAGCGCGACATTCGCGCTCGAATCAACGCCGCCTGACAAAAAGACGCCGAAGGGGACGTCCGCCATCATGCGCTTTCCTATCGATTCTCGAAGAAGCCGTATGATCTCTTCCTGATGCTCCTCATTCGATCGTGCGGGTCGATCTCTCGAAGGCAGAGCATCCCAGTAGTGATCGATCTGGACGTTACCATCTCGGTCAATGATGAGACGGTGCCCGGCCGGCAGCTTTTGGATGTCCTTAAACAGAGTTTGCGGCGCCGGCGTGGTAAGGAAGGTCAGATAGTCGTACAACGCACGCTCGTCTACATCACGGCCGACTGACGGATGCTCGATGATCGCCTTTATCTCCGATGCAAAGATGATCCGTCCGTCTTTTATGTGATAGTAAAGCGGCTTTACTCCCAATCGGTCACGATATAGGGACAGCCGTTCTCGTTCACCGTCCCACAAGGCTATCCCGAAGTCGCCCTCGATGTCATTTACAAAGTCGGGCCCACGTTCCTCGTATAAGTGAATGATCGTCTCCGAGTCCGTTTTGGAGTGGTAATCGTGGCCGGCTTTCTCGAGCTCTTGTCTAAGACGGGCGTGATTATATATTTCCCCGTTAAAACTCAGCCAGATGTCGCGTTGCTCGCAGCCTTTCATCGGCTGGTGCCCCGCTGGCGATAGGTCGACGATCGAAAGCCGTCGAAATCCGAAGCCGCCTCGCCCCCCGTCGAAAATGTGCGTACCCGAATCATCCGGACCTCGGTGCAGCATCGTATCGCGCATCTTCTCGATCAGTGGTGCGGTGACCCGTCCCTCAGAAGCTGCGTATTCCCAAATGCCGGTGATGCCGCACATATTCGCGTTATTCCCGCTCAGATGACGGGACAGCTTTTATCGTCCAATCGAAGCGTGCCGGGCACTCGGCGGTAGCCGACCAGCGAACGATCGTCGATGGCAGCCGGCGACCGTAGTTCGTTGAAACATAGGCCGGGCAGAGTTCTGCGGTCCCAGCGCTCGAGCCCGCGATGACGATCGAATTACCCGACACATTATCGCACGCCCTCACCATACCGCTTTCGACAACTGCGGAAATTCCCGGTGCCAGATGGAAGCTTGTTTCGAACCTATGTTCACCCTCCCCGCTGAACTCGTCCTGGATGATCCAGGTGCGTTCGTTCTTTTCAAATGTTACGGTCCTGCGATGGATCACCGATGAGGGCAGGCGTCGGTATCCATAGTGCTCGGCAGATACAACGTCATTCTCGGATGAGGACTGAAATTGTAAAACCCGGGGCTTAGCGTCGTTGCCGATGATGAAGGGCGTCTCGATGTTTGTTATGTTCTGCTCCTCTCCTTCGATCATGACGGTCGAATGATATGCAGTTGAACGAAACAGATGCCTTGCCTCCCGGTCCAAATTGTATACATAGCTTCCCGGATCAACTATGAATGCCGTACCGAATGCTGAGACCTCGATGCTCAACGCGTCGTTGTGACCATGCGAGCCCCGCCCATGGATCCCGCAATCACTCGCATTGAAGTGGAGATACAGATCTTCGTGACGCATGACGTATGCACCGGCGTCGGGGAATGCTACCGAATCAGCCCCAGAGCCGTCACCGATCAGATGATCGATCTCGTCCGCGTCACGTTTCACCACAGGCACGATCTGCGATCCGTCACAGTCGCCTATCATCGGGATCCTGCCGTCCGGCCGGCGGATCGCCCTGAGATAGTCGATCATCGTGTCAAGCTTCTTACGATGGGCGTCGTCTAATGCGATGTTGTTCCTCTCGGCCAGACGAAAGGAGTAAAGAAAAAGTTCAGTGACAAACTTGTGGTAACCCGTTGAAGCCTCAAAGTCGGTCCCGTCAGCCTGGACCTGCTTGCCCATCTCACGCAGCATTTCCGTCTGACCAAATCGACGCCACTCATCGCTGTTTGCCAACTCAGGAAACAAGGCGCCGACCCAAAACAGACCTACAACATCTGATAAATAATGATTGCTTGTGGCAATGTGCGAAAACTCGTTGTTGTCCAGGATAAATTGGCCATGCTGGTCAAAAAACCGGAGGATACTCATTATCCGCACGCCGTTCAACGCTTCCGAAGTCCTGACAAGGTCGAACGCGGCGGCAACATTGATCGCCCGTAGAGCGACCTCCATCGCGCAGGTCCAGTTGGCTCCCTGGCCATACGGATTCTGATCGACCCAGCTTTCAAGGTGTGAGTAGAGAGTATTGGCGTAACGTTCGTCGCGAGTCCTGGCAAAGGCCACGGCGAGCGGGATGAGATGACCGAGTCGGTTTAACTCCCATAAAACACGAATATCCGAACCGTCACTACGTTGCGGGTCGACGTCGCCATGGTACTCAAGACCCCAATCAATACCGGTTAATGGGTCACGTCGCCAAACGTTCTCCGAAGCGAAGCTCATCGACTCAAACCCGGCTATTTGCCAGGTAGAATCATTCACGATACGGTCGGCGGTCCTGATGGCGTTGTCTACCTCAGCCAGCCTCAAGTCTTGAAGCCCCTCGCGCCAATAGTATGGACGCGAACGCTCATTAAAATGCCTGGCAAGCTCGTCAGGAGAGGCTTCGGCAAACTCCGGCGCGAGCCTCGCAGGTCGAGCGTTCGTCGCACCGACAGACGCTCTTTCTGCCCTTGCCCGCGCAGCGGCTCGTCGCCTCCGCAGCGCTTCGCGCGCCAGATCAGTAAGGCCGACGTCGCCTTGGAACGCACGTTTGATCCGTCGAAAAATAATCATCTGGGGTGGCCCAACCTCTCGGGCCGGATAAAACACCGGTCGTCTGCCCACGAATATAGCATGAGGGCCCCGGCGACACGGCCACGACCGAGCCGCCAGCTCGCACCGAAACTTGCGTTCGTGGGAGAAAACGTGTGTAATTATTGTTTGCCCTTTGGGCATGATCTTCGGCCGGAAGGAGGTGAGACGACAAAATGGCTTTTATTTCAGTGAATTCGAACGAATCGATCGAGTCCGCGCTGCGACGCTTCAAGCGTAAAGTGATCAGCGAGGAGATCATCAAGGACCTCAAAAAGCACGCTCACTTTATCCCGCCGGGCCAGAAGGCAAAGCTTAAATCGGCGAACGCACGCAAGCGTAACCGAAGACGCTTCCGCCAGCAGAGGCCTGCGCCGACCGGTGCGGGTGCTTCGCGTCCACCCATGGGGGGCGGCGGCAGCCGGTAAGAGTAGTAAAAAGTGGAATAGTGTAAAAGTGAAAGAGCTTGTGTATAAGCTCTTTCACTTTTTGAGTTTTTGAGTACCAATGAACGACGGACCTACACGAATCTTGGTCACAAATGATGACGGATATCACTCGGAGGGCATTTTAGCCCTCGAAAGCGCCCTGTCCGATTTGGGTGATGTCTACGTCGTAGCGCCCGAGAGCGAGATGAGCGGAGCTTCGCATAGCCTGACGCTTTCGCGTCCGCTTAGGATCCGGCAGAGAGACACACGGCACTGGACAGTCGATGGAACGCCGACCGACTGCGTCACACTTGCGCTAAACAAGATACTTCCCGACGAGCTCAAGCCACACATTTGCTGCTCGGGTATCAATCACGGTGCTAATCTCGGGGATGATGCAACGTACTCGGGAACCGTGGCCGGAGCAATGGAGGCGACTATCCTGGGTGTAACCGGCCTTGCATTTAGTTTGGCATCTTACCGCGACCCGGATTTTGCCGAATCCGCCCGCGTGGCGCGCGAAGTAACCGAGAAGGTACTTGCCGAAGGACTGCCTAAATTCACCCTGCTAAATGTGAATGTTCCGACCGGAGTGCCAACCGGTATTCGGATCACACGACAGGGGTTTAAGGCGGCTCGGCCGGTTATAAGCGAACATATCGATCCTCGCGGCAAGGCGTATTACTGGATAGGCGAAGTGCGCGAAGGTTTCAGAGCAAAAGGCGGGACAACAGATTTTGAAGCCATCGATGAGGGATACGTCTCAGTCACACCAATGCGTAGCGATCTGACTAGCCATAGCGGGATCGAACGGCTAAAAAGCTGGAATACATGAACGGCCCGGCACGCATCACGGACGAGATGACCATTCCACGCCATCGAATGGTCGACCGCTTACGTGATCATTATCAGATACGCGATCAGCGAGTGCTCGACGTGATGTCCCAGGTCCCGCGTCACCTGTTTGTACCAGAGGCGATCAAATCGCAGTCATATAATGACAATGCACTCCCGATCTCGAGCGGGCAGACCATCTCTCAGCCGTTTATCGTGGCCCGGATGACGGAACTGCTCGACCTTAAGGGCGACGAAAGAGTACTCGAGATCGGAGCCGGCTCAGGTTATCAGACGGCCGTGCTCGCCTCTCTCGCACGCAAGGTCTATTCCATCGAGCGGCTCGACGTGTTGGCGACGGAGGCAAGGGCTCGGTTAGATTGGCTTGGATTTCGGAATTATGTGCTAAAAGCCGCCGATGGCACTAACGGATGGGACGTGTACAAGCCGTTTGACGCAATTTTGGTGGCTGCCGGCGGGCCGGAGATCCCGGAACCATTGATAGACCAGCTCACCGTCGGGGGTCGCCTCGTCATTCCGGTCGGCGAGGACAAGAAATCGCAACAGCTCATTAGGGTGACCCGGACCGACACGGGCAGCACGATGGAGAATTTTGGCCCATGCGCCTTCGTGCCGCTCATCGGTAAGCATGGGTGGTAAAGCTTGGAACTGAGCAATGCGTGGAAAGTTGATCATCGTATGCGGACTGCCGGGCGCGGGAAAATCTACCAGAGCATCGCTTCTTGAGGTCTCACTCAACGCTCTTCGGCTTTGTGCAGACGATTGGATAAGCGACCTCGGTTTTAATATCTGGGACGTCGAAGCGCGCGGGCGTGTGGAGAACCTTCAATGGAAGGTTGCACAGCGGCTCTTAGGTTTGAGCCAAACCGTTGTTATCGAATGGGGAACATGGGGACGATCCGAGCGAGACGTTCTCAGGAACACGGCTCAAAGTCTGAACGCCGCCGTCGAACTCCACTATCTGACCGCGTCAACCGATACCCTTTTCGAGCGAACGGCTCTGCGACGTGCAGAGGACCCTCCCATCACCCGCGCGCAGATGGAAAAATGGGCCGGCGCCTTTGAAGTTCCGACAGCGGATGAAATAGCCATGTATGATCACTTCGAGTTGATCCAGACATCCTGACCGTCCTAATTGTGGAATTACTACTACAGATCCACGCGTAACAACATCGACCATATGCTCGGCAATTGAGGTTGAACCATAGGTCAAAGTCGATATTATGTGTATAGGAGACGTGAATTATACACATGCGAACCAACGTCGTGATCGAGCTGATGGAGGAAACGCTCCGTGTGACGGGCGCCAAGACCAAGCGCGAGGCGTGGAACTCGGTCTAAAGACTCTCATTCGGCTTCAAAAACAAGAGAAGGCTCGCCGGTATCGTGGAAAGCTGATGTGGACCGGCGACCCCGAGAAGATGAGAATGGATAAATGATCCTCGTCGACTCGAGGTGTGGATCGACTATATCGATACGATCATCGCCACGAGTTGTATCGAGCATAAGCACGAGCTGCTGTATTCAGATCGTGATTTCGATCCGTTCGTAGAATATCTCGGACTAGTTTCGGCAGGGTAGCTTTTTAACGTATGGATGGAATCGTCGATCTCCTGTATCAGGTCAAGGAACTCCTAAATCCGAAGTACCTGATCGATTACATGCTCAGCCTTTTAGGAGGGTATGTTTATTTTGGTCTGTGGTTCGTGATCTTTGCCGAGACCGGTCTCGCCGTAGGGTTCTTTCTACCCGGTGACTCCCTGCTTGTGGTCTCCGGCCTCTTTGCAGCGGCCGGCAAGCTGAATGTTTGGCTGGTAATGATCGCATTCTTTCTTGGCTCTGTCGTCGGGGACAGCACAGGCTACTGGACCGGACGCTGGATGGGGCAAACGCTCTTTACCCGTGAGTCGTCGCGCATCTTCAAGCCGAGTCGGGTCAAGAAAGCTCACGAGTTTTTTGAGAAGTACGGTGTCAAGACGGTTATTATCGCCCGTTTCGTTCCGATCGTACGAACCTTCGCACCGCTCGTAGTCGGCGCGGCTGAGATGCCGTACTCACGATTTCTGCCCTACAGCATCGTCGGCGGGTTGCTCTGGATCTGCAGTATGGTGCTTGCCGGATATTTCCTCGGCGGTATTGTCGAAAACGCTCTCGGGATCAAGCTCGAAGACCACATCGAAAAAGTGGTGATCGTTGTTGTATTCCTTTCGATCCTGCCGCCACTCATCGAAGTTCTAAGGCACAGGTTTGGCAGAAAGCCGGATATGATCGAAGAAGCTATCGAGGTGATCGACGACGGCTCCCATGCGGAGTGAATCCCCGGATTGACACCAGGTCAGTGCTCGCCTACACTCGTACCTTGACTTATCGGGGCGTGGCTCAGCCTGGTAGAGCGCACGGTTCGGGACCGTGAGGTCGGAGGTTCAAATCCTCTCGCCCCGACCATTCTTATGGAGAAAGCTGCGTCCTTCGGACGTAGCTTTTTCGCTTTCTGGGTACCTACCAGCGCACCTTCTAGATCCTCAGAGTCTTTGCGAGCCAACGCGTATGCGTCTGCTCAGCCCGACTTATCGAACGTGCGCTCCGCTAGCTAATGCTTAATAGCGGGAAGGATCTCGCGAGGGATGATCTCGCCCCGCCATCCGTTCCAGATACCGCCTTGTCCATAGTTGCCCCCGGTGAAAACTACGACCAGCTCCGCCGCCGGAACAACGACGATCTGCTGGCCGCCGTTGCCCGTCGCTGCATACGCGTCGTAGGTTCGTTCACCCGATTTGAGGGTGGAAAGATGCCATGCGTAACCGTCCTCACCCTCGCCATAAAAGTTGCCGAAGTCGTCCTTGCTCAGCCCCGTCGTCTCTGGCGAGATCTTTGCGTGTGGTGCTGTGGAGTCTTTGACCCAGTCGGCATCCACTATGCGACGACCATTCCAGACGCCACCGTTCAAATACATCTGGCCGACCTTTAGCAGGTCACGTGGACGCATATAGGCTCCACCGCCAAGATACCCCTCGCCATTCGGCATGAGGTTCCAGTAATAGCGGCCGAACTGGAGCGGTTTGGCGATAGTGCGGTCAAAGAGCTCAGGAAGCCACGTCTTCGACGACAGTGTCAGGGCGGCCCCGACAAGATTGATGCTCGCTGAGCAATAGGCGTAACGCGTACCAGGATCGTGAGCGACGGGCAGGTCGAGGGTGTGCTTCCACCAGTTTGGCTGGGCGTTCTGGGACTGCATCGTGTTCTCATTCCCTGGCGAGTCGTCGTCATTGTCGTTGCATGCAAGACCCGAGTTGTGGGTCAGCAGATGCCCGAGAGTGATCTTTGCTTTACGAGGGTCTGGATTGGCGAAGGGGCCGAGTGAAGCCAGAAGCTTATACGCCGATGAATTGGGCGCGATCGACGATTCCTGCCGCATCAGCGAACCAAGCATGATCGATGAAAAACTCTTACCGGCGGAGCGGATGTCGTGGGGCCTTTCGCGATCGAACCCGTAGAAGTATTCCTCAAAAACGAGCTTACCCTTATGCGCAATAAGTATGGAATGCATCAGGTCGGGTCGCCTGGCTGTGGGATCTACGTCGATCAGCCGCTGCACGAGCCCCTCGAGCGGCTTCTCGTCCATGCCCGTCTCGGCGGCGCTTGCCGTCGACCATCCGTCGCCCGTCGCTTCCGGTTTTCTATACGTGAACTTTCCGCCGGAAAGGCGTGGGAAAAACGCCCCGGCAGCGCTCAGATCTCTACGCTCCAGCTCGACGACGCCGCCAAGATCCGGCCGGTCCACTTGTAGTGTCCCCTTGGCTGTCAACCGCGCATTCAGGGTGATGCTTGGTTTTGCCGGGTCTTGACCGGCCATGAATTTCACCTGATCGCCCTCGGAGGCAACTCGGTACTGATTCGCCCCGCCGGTGGAGTTTGATTCCGGATCGCGAAATGCGGCGAGGAGCGCGCCGTCCGGGCCGCGAAACACCCGCAGAAACATCGGCACGTTGCGCTCAAGCGATGGGACCATGCCGATCCACACTCGACCTTGGCGGCGCAGCTCTACCGGTGTGGCAAAGGACTGGCCGGAACCGGCCGGGTTTTGAAGACCGCTGCCACTATTCGCCCGCTGGATCCAGAAGCCGGCCGTAGGCTGACCGGAGTCAACGCGGGCGCGGAATTCCCCGCCCGCGACGAAGGACAAATGCAGGTCCTTCCCCACCACCCGGCCCAAAGCTTCGCGGCCACCGATTGTCGCCTTCCATCGGCTTCCGACCTTCGACACGGTCAGCTCACCTGACAGTCCTTCTTCAAAGCGTAGATCGCCAACCCACATGCCCGTGAGCTCCGCTTGGGCAAAGAGCGGAACGAGGGAAAACAAGACCGTGCAGAGCACCGCTATAGCGCGGGCCATTACTTTTGCGTGGGCGGTGGCTTCATCTCCCATAAAACATTTACGATCACCCATCTGCCGTTGAATTTTGCCTCCTGCAAATAATCTATCCAATCAGAAGCGACGACCTTCACGACCGCGGCGTTACGGTAGACGTCGAGTATTGTAACGTCCTTCTCCTGACGCTCCTTGGGCGTGTTCTTGCCGCCGCCGCGCTTCACACCTTGAACCAGACCCATCGCGCTCATTTGCTGTAGCTGGCTGCGTCCCTGGTCGTCCGTGCGGACGATACGCTTCGCCAGGTCCGGGTGCAGCGCTCGTTCCATGCGGTCCGCATTGCCCTCGTACCAGCCTTCGATGTAATCGAGGGCGGTGGCCTTGATCGCGTCGCGATCGGCATCCGTTACGGCGGTCGTCTGACCACTCGCGGTAAAACATAAAGCGAGCACGAATGCTGCTACAAATATGATCGGTCTCATGGTTACATTCTCCTGGGGTATATGAACTATTGCAGTATCTTCTCGTAAACCTTGTACGTGTCGTAAAACATGTATGCGACCTCACCCTTTGAGTTCGTCTTAAATCCGAAGTGAACCCTGCCGGCCCGTTCGCCATCGGCAAGTACAAACAACATTGGACCGACCTGCTTCCATTTACCGTTGAGGAAGGAGAGCATTCCATCCGACGTGACCTTTACGTCGAATGGTTGCGGAACATACGCCGTACCCGCGGCACATGTGTGGCAGTAAATGATGCCGCGGTATTTACCGGCGAACTTCTCGAGAGTCGCAGGATCCGGGTTTGGCGTCTTGGGGATCTCAGGTTTGTTTTTTTCCGGGAAATACCGATTAAAAAACGCCGCTTTTGCCGCTTCGGCCAAGCCGCCCGCTCCCGCCTCGGTATTGCACGCGATGAACACACCGATCCGCTTGTCAGGGATAAGGGTCAATAGTGCCGAGTAGCCATCGTCCATGCTCCCGCCGTGTTCGACGAGATATACGCCATTCATCTCACCCTCCTGAAATCCGTATGCCCACCCGGGGATCGCTGGGTGATTGCGGAAGTGGCTCTTCTGCATGTCGCGGACCGACCTCTCACTCAGCATCGGTTTTCCCTCACCCAGTTGGACGATCATGAAACGCGCCATATCGGTTACGGTGCTGTTTACGTCCGATGCGGGATAGGTGTTGAAGTATTCGAATGGCAACTTTTCGTAATGGTCCTTTGCAAATTCGTAGCCCGTCGCAAGGTCATCGCGGTATTCCGGCGCCACCAGCGGTATGCTCGTGCGCTCCATTTTGAGCGGGACGAATACGTTCTTGGTGAGATAGTCCTTGAATGGGATATTTGTTATCTGCTCAACCGCAAGCGCCGCCAGAGCCGGGTTATACGTGCTGTACGAGATTATCTCGCCCGGCGGAAACTGACGAACTATGCGCGTTTTGAGAAAGGTGCCAAGCGGGACTATGTCGGCGGGATTTGAGCTGTGTCGACCTGGGCTGATCTCATCGAGTCCGGACGTATGCGTCAGCAGGTCGACAAAGGTGATCGGCCGCTCAAAGTTCGATGGAATACGGACATCCCTAAGATACTTATTCACGTCGTCCGTCAGCTTCAGCTTCCCATGCTCGGCCACCTGCATGACCGCCACGGCCGTAAACACCTTGGTGATGGAACCGATGCGGAAGATCGTCTTATCAGGCATGACGGGCGTTTTCTTCTCGATATCCGCCAGCCCATAGCCTTTTGTGAAGATCAATTTGCCGTCCTGTACGACCGATATCGCAGCGCCCGGTATGTGCAGTTTCTCCAGTTGAGAGGTAAAGATCGGATCGAACAGACCTTCGAGTTCCTGCCTCGAGAGTGATTGCGATGACGACGCCAACGCAAATAAAAACAAAGCGAGTATTGCTGCGAATATCTTTGCCATTTATTTGACGCTCGACTTCGGATCGGTAAGATGTGATTCGATCACTTGCCAACGACCATTCCTCTTGACGTAGGTGTCGGTATACGCATCCTCGTATCGCGAGACGGACTTGCCATCCTGGATCGTCTCACTAATAACGAGTCCAGTAAGCACGACCGTGGTTCCATCGACCTTAGCTTTAACACCCTCTGTGTGAAATTTCTGTTTGCGAGTCGTGTTCGGAACATATCGTCTGATTTGAGCGATCAGTTCAGGCTTTGTCTGCTTTCTGCCGTCTCTGAAAACGATGAAGAACTCGTCGCCCACGATCTCATCCATAGCCTTTGCGTCGTGGTTCTCGTAGGCGTCGAGCCAGGCTCGTTCAAGCTTTCGAACCTCCTTTTCGGGATCGCTCTGCGTCTGAGCCGGAGCCACAGAGCCAAGCACGATGATGTAAAGGAGAGCCCAGATCACGAAATGTACGGAGTATTTCATACCGTCAAGGATATTGGCGGTACACGCTCTGGGGCAACGGTTTTGTGATATTCGGAGGGGTTTTTGTGAAATCTGACGAGGAACGCGGGAGTTCTAGCGCTGCATCAAGGCTTCGAGGTTTTTCCGATAGCGGCGCGTAGAGGTGAGCACAGTGTCATTCTTCAGCACTATCTGGTACTCCCCGTTCGATACCGGACGTAATTCTTTAACATCGTCGATGCGCACAATTGCCGAGCGTCGGATCCGAACAAACCTGTCCGGATCGAGCTTTTGCTCGATCGCCGTCATTGTCTCGCGGTAGATGTGGCGAGCCGCTGATGTGTGGACCTTTAGGTAGTTGCCATAGGAGGATATCCATCTGATGTCATCGACATCGACGAGAGTGATTCTTCCGTTGTCCTTGATCGAGATGCGGCGCAGGTATCCGTTCCCGTTCGAGCGACCATTAGAGGCGTGCCCATTACCGAAATAACTGCTGACGGGTCCAGCGACGTAGCCGCTTGAATTTCCGTTCTCCGACGCCGCCGACTCGACCACGGCCATTTTTTCGTTGACGTGGGGCGTAGGTTCGGACGCTCGATCGGTCGTAACCCGTCCCGTCACCTTTTGATAGACTGTCGCGACTCCGACTATCAATAGGTAGACCAATATCTCCGACTGGATCTCGTCGAGGTAGATAGCTTGATAAAATTCAACCATCGTCCGGCCCCGCCCGGGCAGGATGCATGTGGCCAGGATGACATAGACGGCGAGAGCAACGCTGCCCACAACAGGAGCCGAAAAAATGTGCGTCAAAAGAAAGGGCGACCAGCCAAGCCGGTCGAGTGAGAACCGGCGGATAAACCTTAGGACAGGAACCGTGAGCAGGGCCCAGCAATAACCGCAGATCAGCCAGGTGATGAGATAACCCGGGAAGCTTGCGGGTCGACCGGCGGAGGTCGCCCGAAGGTAGCTCTGCGTGCCAAAGAACAGTCCATATGCGGTCCAGCAAGCAAGGACGGCGGCGGCAAATGCGATCTTATTATTTTCGAGCTTCTCGGCGTAAGACATACTACCCGTAACTTAATTGATTTGATACGTAGCGACGCTCGTCGGCGTTTCGAAGCAGCGCACCTTATAGACCTGCACGCGCTCGTCGCCAACACGTCCATTTAAGTATTCAAGGAAATACTTTGCAAGGTTCTCGGCCGATGGGTTCAGTTCCTCATCGAAAGGGGGCAGTTCGTTGATGTTTCGATGATCGAGATACTTCACGATCTCGTCAGCGGCTTTCTTAAGGTCAACAAAATCGATCAGCAGGCCGATATTATTCAGTTCCTCTCCACGAGCGTATATCTCGACCTTGTAATTGTGCCCGTGCAAGTTCTCGCACTTCCCCTTATAGCCACGCAGTTGATGCGCACTCGAGAAATTGCGTTCGATCATTACTTCGTAAAATCCGGGCATATTACGGTTCTGGCTCCTTCTCAAGCACCACTTTCATCTCATGTTGTTGATCCATGATTTTGCGCGTCTCTGAAGTCGTCATCTCGCGACAGTAGGGCTTATAACCCTCCTTCCGCACGCAGACACTAACTCTGTCATCCCAAGGAGAATGCGTAAAACCCAGGCTGAACCGGCCACTTTCATCCGTTATTACGTGATCCTCTTCACGATGGCCATGCGAGTCAGGCTCGACCAACTCAAACACGACCATGGCTCCGGATACGGGCCTGTCGTGTTTATCGTACACACCTCCCGCAATTTGCGAATGGCCATCACAGCCGAATCCTACGACGGCTAGGATCGCAGTGACGATAAGCAAATCAACTTGCCTCCGCATCATATAACTATCATATTTGACCAAATATTGACTCAAGGTCCCTTAGGTCCCCCGTGATCCTCATCCTGGGCAAACTATTCAAAAACTCCCGTGCATATCCTTTGGTTCGCAGTCTCGGGTCGAGTATCGCGATCACCCCGCGGTCGGTGCGGCTGCGGATCAGCCGTCCGATTCCCTGCTTTAGCGATATCACGGCTTGGGGAACGCTGTAATCAAAGAACGACTTGCCACCGTTATCATCGATAAATTTGGCTCGCGCCGCCACCAGCGGGTCGGTTGGTACGGCGAAGGGCAGCTTGTCGATGATCACGCACGACAGTTGCTCGCCTCGCACATCAACACCCTGCCAAAAGCTGGAGGTGGCAAAGAGAACTGCATTCGGCGTTTCGCGAAACTTCTCGAGGAGACCGGCCTTTGACATCGTCCCCTGCAGAAAACAAGGAAAGTTGGTCCGCGACGAGACAAGTTCATAGAGAGCGGCCATAGATTGATTACTCGTACAGAGAACGAACGCGTGGCCTCGCGTGATCTCGATGATCTTGACGATCTCTTGCGCCGCCTGCCGCGTAAATTCGGGCGCACGTGGGTCGGGCATACCCTTGGGCAGATAGAGCATCGCCTGCGTTTCGTAGTCGAACGATGAAGGCGCGATCAGTGTCTCGGTCTGTGCCGGCCTCAGGCCAAGGCGGTCGCGGATGAAGTTGAAGCTGCCATTTGCGGCAAGGGTGGCCGAGGTCAGGACGCACGTGTCCAGCTTTTCGAACAGCTTCTCTTGAAGAAGGAGCGAAACATCGACGGGCGACGCCTGAAGAAAGATCCCGCGGCCGCGACGCTCAAGCCAATAGACGAAGTTACCGTCCGCCTGCTTTACGATAAATCCGAGGTCGAAGATCGCCTGCCGTATCCGTCGGACCACGCTGTCCGCCTCTGGCAGCTTGTCTGAAAAGACATCGACTTCCCCATCAAGCCGCTTCAAAGCTCCGATCAATGCCTCGTAAGCCTCACCCAGCGGCGTCGGCCGATCGTCTCCATCATGAGCTCGCTCCGCAAACGACTGCGGTACCAATGGAAACCGTCCCTCCTCCCGGGCCTGGGTAAATCGATGCCAGAACTGCTCTGAAAACCCTGCCACCCGCGCGCATGATTTCAGAATCCCGCTGTTTGCGACGGCATCCGCGATGGGCAGCTTACCCGCATCATTAACAAGCTCGTCGAGCTGGAAGTTTGAGACCTGAAAACCAAAGTAATCCGCGGCGATGTCCTCTATTAGGTGAGCCTCGTCAAAGATCACTGCCCCATAGTCCGGAATGACCTTGCCAAACTGGTTTCCGCGAACGCTCAGGTCGGCGAAGAACAGGTGATGATTGACGATCACGATGTCGGCCTTGTCAGCCCGGTCACGCATACGAGTGATAAAACAGGGCTCAAAGTCCGGACACTTTTGCCCTATGCAGGTATCGCTCTTCGCATTTACGCGGTTCCAGAATGCAAGATTCTCGGGAAGATACGTCAGCTCCGCCCTGTCACCCGTCTTCGAGCCGTCGATCCACGCACGCACCTCGCGAAAGTGGTCTATCTCGTCTATTCCGTCAAGTATCGGCTGATCGTCAGATCGATGGAGACGATAGAGACAGGCGTAGTTGTTGCGGCCCTTCATGTAGGCAGCTGAGAACTTCTTTGGCAGGACACGCTGCAGAGCAGGGATGTCCTTTTCCATCAGCTGTTCCTGGAGGTTCTTCGTCCCGGTAGAGATGATGATCTTCTTGCCAGTTTTTAGTGCTTCCTCTATTGCCGGCACCAGATAAGCAAGCGTCTTTCCGGTACCCGTGCCCGCCTCGACGAGCAAATGCTTGCCATCGCGAAACGCCGTCGCGACAGCCTGTGCCATTTGGATCTGCCCGTCACGGTACTCGTAGCCCGCATGATGCTGCGCGAGCAAGCCATCGGGGCCGAAGACCCGCTGTAAAGACTCGTCCGCCGTCTGGGGCCGTGGTACTGCGATATTCATTGACTTTGCGAGTGTATATTTGGGACAATCGCCGCTTGCAAAAAGACCTGACCGGTTTTGCTGCCTGGGCTATATTCTAGAGTGTTTGGTCGTGTATTCCGAGACAGATATACACGATTCCGCATCCGAGAGCCTGCCGTCGATGATCTTTTGAGGTTTTGATGATCACACGTCATAATTCGGCTCGAATCTGCTGCATTTTTGCCGCTTTGTTTCTCTCGCTAGCCTTGCTTCTCCTGTTACGGCCTTTTCTGACCCCGACTGCTGCCTCGAAGGTAATATCGGAATCCGTCGATAATTTCCCTAACTACGACATACGGACGGATAAGGCAGCCGGCAATCTGCTTGCTGCATTTCGGTCTTCGGTAAACCGCACATCATCGGACGTTGGTAAGGTTCGTTTTGACATCTCGGCATCCGAAGCGGAGCTGCGTCGGCAGCTTCCGTCACTCAATATCCTTAATAACATCGAGCTCGGCACGCCAGAGGTCATCGCCCCGGATGTAAAGTCGTCAGGTGATCTTCTTACGGCAAAAACGTCGATGGACCGGGTGTCGGTTCTAAAGAACTTTCTCTCGAAGAACAGTGGTTTACTTGGCGCCCGAAGCGAGCAGCTATCTGAGCTCAAGGTAGCAGCCGATTATACAAATCCCGACGGCAAACTCTCCTTTGTTGAGCTAGATCAGGAGATCAACGGCATTCCCGTATTCCGTGGAGAGATCAAGGCGGGCTTTACTCGATCAAACGAGTTGGTACGAGTGATCAATAACCTTGCTCCGGGACTGGACTATCAGACGTTATCGACGGACTTTGGCGATCCGATAGTGGCTGCGCAGATCGCTGCTGTCTCAGTGGGAGCCGATCCAACCACCTTAGGGATCTCAAATTTCAGATCTCAGATCTCGAATTCGCAGGCGGTAACGTTTGGCTCTGGCGATTTCGCTCCAAAGGCGGAAAAGCTCTACTTTCCCACCGAACCGGGTGTCGCCGTTCCCACCTGGAGGGTCCTGGTTTGGCTGCCCACGAGGGCCTTTTATGTCATTGTGCACGCCGACTCGGGCACGGTGCTCTGGCGCAAAAACATCACCGAGGACCAGACCCAGCCTGCCACGTACAGCGTTTACGCAAACCTGAACGCGATGGTCAATATCGCGGCAAACCCGTTCCCGATCAAGCCTGCGCCGACGTCGCTGACAGGCGTCCAAGGGGGGGCGATACCGCGAACGCCGACCACTCGGATCGGCAACGAACCGCCGTACACCTTTAACGATCTTGGCTGGATCACCGACGGAAACAACACGACAGACGGCAACAATGTACAGGCGGGTCTCGATCGCGAGCTGCCCAACACCGGCTCGCCGGCGAATCCTAATGATATCGACTCCAACGGTATGGCGATCGGATCGCCCGCGCGAGCCTTCGACTTTCCGGTTAGTCCGGGGGTGCCCAGCAATCCATCATTAGGTATCGGCGACAGTCCCTTGCCCGCAGGCCAATCGACCGTCTGCCAGGCACAAGGGACAGCAACCCCGCCGACGGATTTCCAAAAGGCGAGCGTAACGAATCTCTTTTACATCACCAACGTCTTTCACGACGAGATGTACCGGCTCGGGTTTACCGAACAAGCTCGAAACTTCCAGCACAACAACTTCGGACGGGGAGGCCTGGGAAACGACCGGCTCTCTGCTCAGGACCAGGACTGCAGCAGCACCAATAACGCAAATTTTACGACGCCGGCCGACGGCACGCGGCCGCAGATGCAGATGTATATCTGGACCGCTCCTACACCGAATTTCGACAGTGCATTTGATGCTTCCATAGTTCTGCATGAGAACACTCACGGAGTTTCGGGCCGTCTGCATGGGAATGCGACGGGCCTTTTCAATGATTTCGCACGGGGCATGGGCGAGGGATGGTCGGATTTTTATGCTCTCTGCCTGCTGAGCGAACCGACGGATGCCGTAGACGGCGTTTACCCCGTTGCCGCATACGACACATACCTGATGGCCGGCGTTGGCTATAACAACAACTACTATGGCGTCCGCCGTTTTCCAATGGCGGTAATGTCCGCTACCGGAGGTGCCAAAAACCGCCCCCACAATCCGCTGACCTTCGCAGATATTGACTCTTCGCAGATGGATCTCAGCGATGGGGCATTCCCGCCGCGGTTTACTGGTAATGCGGACCAGGTGCATAACATCGGCGAAGTCTGGGCTTCTGCGCTCTGGGAAGTACGAGCGAGGTTTATTCAGCGTCTCGGCTGGGCACAGGGGAATCGCCACATTCTGCAACTGGTGACCGATGGCATGAAGCTCGCGCCGCTCTCCCCCGATTTCATCGCCGAGCGCGACGCCATCATTGCATCTGCCCAGGCGAGCGGTACTTCGCAGGACGTTGCAGACCTCTGGGCCGGCTTTGCCGTCAGGGGGCTCGGCTCGGGTGCCACCATCCAAAACCCTGGAGGGACTTCTACTGGAGGCACGAACACTATCCGCGTCAACGAGGCGTTCGATCTGCCAAACCTAATGCAGACACCTGAGATCTCGGTCAGCGATGATGTTGGCGACAATGACGGCTATCCGGAACCTGGTGAGAGCGTGCGGATCGCGATACCGATAACCAATTACACAGGACGCCCGGCTACGGGGATCACGCTCCAGATGTCCGGGGAACGGCCGGTCTCATACGGAAACCTGTCTAGTGGCCTGACGGCCTCGCGTGAGGTCATCTATAACATCCCGGCGTCTGCTACGTGCGGTGGGCTGCTGTCACTCACGTTCGAGGTTAACAGCGATCTTGGGCAGGTGACTTTCACGCGGCAGATCTTTGTCGGCAAAGCCGTAAGCACCTCGTCAAAAGAGTCGTTCGATAACGTGCCTACACAGTTCGTCCCACCGGGTTGGACGTCGGAGAGCATCGGGGGTGGAATACGTTTCACGTTCTCAGATAATGGACCAGACACCCCCCCCAGCTCGATGTTCGCACAGGACCCTGCAACGGTCGGGGGCGGGACCGATCTAACCTCACCTCCGATCGATGTGACCGCGGCGGGAGCTACGCTAACGTTTCGTAACAAGTACGCGACTGAGTCCGGATGGGACGGCGGCTTACTCGAGATCAGCATCGCCGGTGGAGCCTTTCAGGACATAGTGACCGCCGGCGGCAACTTTATCCAAAATGGGTACAATGGGTTTCTCAACCCCGGCATTAATAATCCTTTGAGCGGTCGACCTGCCTGGACCGGCTCATCCGGCGGCTATGTCACCACAGTTGTTGAGCTGCCGGCGTCCGCTACGTCCAAGATCGTACGACTCAGATGGCGCTTCGGGGCTGACGATAATACAGCCGTCACTGGCTGGAACATAGACACTATCAGCTTTGACGGCGCAGGTTTCGTCACCAGTTTTGGCTGTTTGGTCAGCCTCCGCTCGAGAGCCGATTTTGATGGCGACGGAAGGACGGACTCATCTATCTTCAGACCGCAGGATGGAACGTGGTGGCTCAACCGTACAACTGCCGGGGTCAGGGCTCAGGTATGGGGCCTCAATGGCGATATACCTGTCCCCGGCGACTACGACAACGACGGGAAAACCGATACAGCGGTATTTCGCCCAGCCGCAACTGCTCGTATCTATGTCCTGAATAGCTCGGACAGCACCGTGACGACCTTTGGCTGGGGTACCTCCGGCGACCTCCCGGTCACCGGGGACTTCAACGGAGATGGACGAGCGGATTACACCGTATGGCGACCGACGACCGGCGTATGGTATACAGCCTACAGCGGCGGCGGAACGCTGATATTTCCTTATGGGTCAGCCGGCGACCTCGCCCTTGCGATCGATCCCGATGGAGATGGGGCGGCAAACCCGGCTATCTATCGCCCGTCGGAGGGTCGTTGGTACATAACTCGCCCAGGTATTACTAACTATTACGTCGTCAACTTCGGCTCGACGGGCGATAGACCGGTCCCTGCCGATTATGATGGCGACAACAAAGATGACATCGCCGTCTTTCGCCCTTTAGATGGTCGCTGGTACGTTCTTTCTTCCAAGACCGGCATCACCACAGTAACGGCATTTGGTCAGAACGGTGACGCACCGGTTCCGGGTGATTACGATGGCGATGGGAGAGACGACATCGCGATCTATCGCGGCGGCACGTGGTACATGTACGGTTCGACGTCGGGTGTTCAGATCTTCCCGTTCGGGTTATCGACGGATGTACCGATCCCGTCCCGATATCTGCCTTAGATCTCGCGAACGCTTGCAATTGTAACTATTCTTATTACAATTAAGCCTGGTCCCCGCTGTCGGCTAATTCACAGGCCGATCTCTGGAGACACAAATATCGTTTGGCAGGAGACAATATGATCAGAGTAGCAATCGTATCCGGAAGCACCCGGCCCGGTAGAAATAACGAAGCTGTTTTCAATTGGGTAGATGAGTTGGCGAAGACAAGGTCTGATGCCGAGTTCGAGTTGGTCGATATCGCGGATTACGATCTTCCCCTGCTTGACGAAGCGATACCGCCCAGCAGGGGGCAGTATCAAAACGAACACACCCGGCGATGGGCCGAGAAGATCGCATCGTTCGACGCCTTCGTTTTTGTGACTCCCGAGTACAACCACAGCACTTCCGGTGCTCTCAAGAACGCGCTCGACTACATTTATGGCGAGTGGAACAACAAGGCGGCAGGATTCGTCAGCTACGGGAGTGCGGGTGGTGCCCGTGCGGTCGAGCATCTGCGAGGTATCATGGCAGAGCTTCAGATAGCGGATGTGCGAGCGCAGGTCATGCTGTCGCTGTTTACCGATTTTGAGAACTTCTCTGTATTCAAGCCCGATCCGCGGCACGAGAAAGAGGTGCACGCGATGCTAGACCAGGTTATCGCGTGGGGCGGAGCTCTTAAAACGCTGAGGGCTTAGAAAAAGCCCAAATGTAGATCAGAGGCCTGTCATCTTTTCCAGGGCTTCCGGATATCGGTCGCCGTCGATCTCGATACGAGCGGATGCTTCATCGATCTCTCGAAGGTCGTCGGGCGTGAGTTCGATCCCGGTCGCAGCTATATTTTCCTCGAGACGATGTAGCTTCGTCGTTCCCGGGATGGGAACTATCCATGGCCGCTGTGCAACCAGCCATGCCAATGCGATCTGTGCCGGTGTGGCTTCTTTGCGCGCAGCTATCTGACCCAACAGGTCGACCAGAGCCTGGTTGGCCGTCCGGGCCTCTCGCGTAAAGCGCGGGAGTTTGTTTCGAAAATCCGTGGCGACGAACTGAGTACTCTGGTCGATCTTGCCGGTCAAGAACCCGCGGCCCAGCGGACTATATGGCACGAGGCCGATACCCAGTTCCTCGCACAGTGAAAGGACACCATGCTCGGGGGTACGGGTCCAAAGTGAGTATTCGTTCTGCAGAGCAGCCACAGGCTGCACGGCATGAGCTCGTCGGATAGAGTCGAGCCCCGCCTCCGACAATCCCCAGTACCGCACCTTACCCTCAGCGATCAGATCCTTGAGGGTTCCTGCGACATCCTCGATCGGAACAGATGGATCGACGCGATGCTGATAGAAAAGGTCTATTCGATCCGTCCTTAGCCGTTTGAGAGACGCGTCGGCAACCTCGCGGATGTGCTCGGGACGACTGTCGACTCCCTGCTGCTGTCCATCCTCACCGATCCTAAAGCCAAACTTGGTGGCGATAACTACTTCCTGTCGCAAGGGAGCCAGAGCCTCCCCCACCAGTTCCTCATTAACGTAAGGGCCATAAACCTCGGCCGTATCAAAGAACGTGACCCCTTTCTCAACTGCTGCTCTCAGTAATGAGATCATCTCACCCCTGTCCGGCGGGTTACCGTAGGCCATACTCATGCCCATGCACCCTAAGCCTAGGGCCGAAACCTGAAGATCGCTGTTTCCGAGTCGTCGTTGCTCCATACGAACAGTATAAGTACTCCATACAACTGAACAGAAAGACCGCTCATCAAGTCATATGAACCTTATCGACGGTGTATTCCTTGTGTGACTTTCCTTTGTGCAACTACGTCTTGGTAAATGCGTGAAGGTAAACTAGATCGGAGCGATCAGCAATGAAAAGGACTGTAGCTGGACTCTTACCCATTCTCCTGACCGGCATTTTTGTAGTTGCTGGTTCGGCACAGGTCGTCCGTTTTCCGACGCCGACGCCTTCGAGGACACCTACGCCAACCCCCTCGCCTACCCCGACGCCCGAGCCAAAACAGATGCCGTGCCCGACGGTCGGGATCCAGGCAGCCCCGGGCGGACAGATACGGGACGGGCAACCGGTGAGCTTCGTGTTAAACCTAAATGGCGGCGATTCCCGGGTACAGCCGACGATCTTGTGGAGCGTGAGCGCCGGATTGATCAAAGCCGGACAAAACTCGAGAAAGATCGACGTGGACTCCACCGGTTCGGGAGCCGATCGAGAGATAAAGGCGGGTGTGTGGGTCGGAGGCTATGCTCCGGAGTGCCTGTTAGAAGCCAAGGCCGCGATAAAGGTGATCCCCGCCGCCGCGAAAATAGGCGAGGTGGGCGAACTTGCTCCCGATAGGCTGACCAACTTGCTCAAGGTGCTCGGCAGCACACTGGCTCAATCTCCCGATAACCTCTATATCTTCGCGTACGCCGGTCGTAAGAGTGATAGAGGATATGCGCTCAACTGGCTTAAGAGAATGAAGGACGAGATCTCTATGGCCGGCCTGGACGCGCGGCGCATCGTCGCGATGGACGGAGGCTTTAGAGAAGAACCTAGCTTCGAATTTTGGACGGTCCCCCCGGGCTCGGAAGCCCCAAGACCCAGCCCGACCGTGCGCCGCGATGAGATCGTCTTTCCCAGACCTGTCGCCTCGCCGCCGTCGCCTAAGAAACCCTGATCCTGATCCATCATCTCACGTAGTCATTCGCCTACGCGCAGGACAAGGCTCTTCCTGCCGTATGTCGCCATAACTTTTTGATTATATTGAACGTACAACCGATAATAGGTGTAGGAATTCTAATATAAGGATGGCAATAAAAGTTATGAATACTACTATTATTCGATCGGTCGTAAAGACCACCTTTTTGACTGTTTTAATGTTGCTTGCAACATCATTCGCAGCGGCGCAGGATATGCCCAAGTGCTCTGAGGCGAATGGCCTCAAGCAGTCGGAGATGAAAGACATTCTCAAGGCGCACAACAGTGCCCGGGACAGCGTCGACGCTAGCAAACTTACCTGGGATTGTGCCCTGGCTGCTCGCGCACAGGCAGCTGCCGACGCGGCGGTCGGCGGATCTGCGTCAACATCTGCTCCGGGCGAGAATAGGATCTCTTCCTATGACAGTTCCCTCGACGTTAAGGGTGCGGTCGATCTTTGGCGCGAGGAGCGTCGGGATTGGGATACCAAGGCCGGCACTTGCGACCCTGGGCGCGCCTGCAATCATTGGGCTCAGATGATATTCACCTCGACCACCAAGGTTGGATGCGGTGTAAACCGCAAAGGCAAAGGATCCACTAAGGCCGTCTTGGTTTGTACGTACGACACGGCCCGTCCGTGATAGGTACGACAGGCGATTTTCTCAGCCCGGTCACTGGCCGGGCACTTTTTTGTGCACGGAATCCCGCAGACGCAACATTGTGGCACGTGCCACGTTTGTTTGTCACAATACAGAAATACGTTCACCCCGTGTATTAACTTCTACCTTGTAGAAGGCCATCGGCTGTGACGACCTTTGCTCTCCCTACATGACAAGTTTCTGGAGGATTAACACCATGTTGACGAAGAAGTTGTTCGTTTCATTGAGTTTAGCGTTATTGGTTATGGGCGTGGGTTACAATGCCGCGTCCGCACAGAGTGATTGGACAAAGATCGGCCAAAAAGACGTCGATTTTCACATGGACCATGATCGGATAGTCGCGAGCGGCAAAGGCGGCAAATTTCGAGAGATCCACATGTCGGTGGCAAATGCCCCTATCAAATTCTCAAAGGTAGTTATTACGTACAAGAACGGTGAGAGCCAGACGCTGGACTTTCTACAGGATGTCCAGGTCGGTCACGAAACCCGCTCGATCAACATCGAAGGAAATGGTCGGGTGATCAAATATATTGATGTTTGGTACGAGACAGACTCGCTTGGCGGGAAGAAGGCTCGAGTTACGGCTTACGGCCGCAGTTAACGCCCGCTCGATCTGAGAACAAAAAATGTGGCCCCGCGCGCGACTGTGCGTCGGGGCCTTAATATGCAGGCCCGGGCCAATTACCGCTCGGGTCGTAATTACAAACGACGAACGTCTTCCACTGGCCTGTCGCGCTGCGGTTTGCCGCACAGCCGATCTTGAGGGTCGCCTTCCAAACCGCTTGCGTGTAATGGTTGCATACCTTGCCCGTTTGGCACGTCCCTTTACTATTGTCCCAGTAATCCTTCTCCCGAACCCACCGCTCTACTACTGTTTTGATCGGTTCAGCCGCGTTGGAAGACACAAAAATGCTCTCACCAAGATCTGTTTCGCGATGTGCAGTGACCGCCTTCACAGCCCACTCCTGTGCGTATGTTGCCAGCTTGCAGTCCCAGACTATGGGAGCGATCTTGACTTCGGAGCGCACACGATTGTGCGCCGAGAGTAACTCCGCTATTTCTTCCTGGGTCAGACCGGTGGATTGAGCGCATTTAGGGACTTCCGAAGCAGGACCGGGCGTGACCCGACCCGCCGACTGGTTCAAGGCCCCCGGCGGTTTATCAGCGGAGCTTGTTTGCGAATACCCGATTCCAGAGCAAGCTATGAGCAGCATGATCAAGCACTTTCTGTTCATCATATTCCGAATATCGCCTAGCGTACTCCGCCTCCGCGGACCTCGGCAAGCCGTATTGAGAGTTTTGTAATCTAACGTACAACAAAGATCCCCAATGACGGCTATCCTTTCGATCAGGAGAATTGTTTTCTATGGCAGATGACACGGGTAACGGCACCGCTAGCAACGCGATCTGGGCCGTAGCATTAATAATCATCGTGGCGATGATCGTTGGGGTGGTTTATTATTCAGGCATCCTACGCGGCGGCGGGGAGAAAAAGGTCGATATCAACGTGTCCGCACCGGCGAGATAGCAAGGAGATCGATATCATGGCAGAGCAAGTAGAATGTGGGCACGATGGCTGCAGTTGTTCCGTTGGTGACGGCGAAACCTTCTGCAGCGATCACTGCCGCGAAGCACACGAGCAGGATATAGTGGAGATCGCGTGTGATTGCGGACATCCATCATGCTGATGGACTAGGAACGACCATCAAGAGATCGCCAACGGTAGGAAGGGGCTGTCCGTCTAGGAGAGCCCTTTTGTTTTCTAAGTGGCTGCGAAAAAAACATGGTTCTGCCGTCCGCGGTGTTTTCCCGTAGAGGCTCCGCTTAATATCTACGATTCTGTTGCGCTATTATGCGGATGACCCAAGTTTTCGGAGGTATTATGAAAACATCGATCGCCGTCATTCTAGTAGCCATGTTTATGGCTTCAGCGGTGCTTGCACAAAATCCCCCTGACCAGAAGCAGCCGCCACCAAATCCACCAGCCCCGCAACCGGTTCCCTGCGGAAAGCCGGAGGTCCGTTCGGCAAGCCAGCTTGTGAGAGACGGCGCACCGGTGAAATTTTCAGTAAACCTCAACGGAGGAGCCACTGCTAATGTGATCTACAGCTGGTCCATTTCCTCTGGCATTATAACGAGTGGTCAGGGGACACCGACGATCGATGTAGACACCACCGGCTCAGGCGTAGATAAGGAGATCACCGCCTCTGTAATGCTTGGCGGGCTCTCGCCCGAATGTGCGTATCAGGCTAGTTCGAGCGTCAAGGTCGCTGCGCCGGCTAAGAAGCTTGATGAGTATGCGACGCTGAAAGAAGACGAGGAAAATGCCCGTCTGGAGGCATTCATGGCGAATGTCACTGCAAACGAGCAGGCATTTATATTTGTCTATGCCGGACGCACGAGTCCGCGCGGTCACGCCGACACGGAGGTTAGGCGCATCAGGGCAGCCTTGCTCAAATCCGGCATTCCCGTAGAGCGGATAGTTACCGTCAACGGCGGTTTTCGTGAGGAGCCTGCTCATGAGTTGTGGCTTGTACCCATCGGATCCGAACCCCCGCGAGCGACCCCGACCGTCAACGCCAAGGAGATCGTGTATCCAAAGCCCACACCGCCGGTCAAGAAGCCCGGCCAGTAGGCTTCGAATTACTGCAACTTTTCGACATATCGGTCGTGTCTTCGACTTGTAAATCTCCTCTCCTCAAGAGAAACCAAAATGAAGAGAATCTTTCTCGCGCTTGTTTTTAGCGTCTTGTTTGCATGCACGGCAGTGTTGGCCCAGGACACGAACGGCATAACCGGCACCAAACTGCCGGAGCTTGCCAGATTCGAGATGGTGCAGTCGCCCTTCGACAGACTTGTGATCTTCCGTGTGGAAAAGTACACGGGCCAGATATACCGTCTGACCACGTGTCAAAAGGATGACAGTACTCTGACTGATAAATGCTGGAAGGAAATGACAGTTGTGAGCCTGCCGAAAGAGGCCGCAGCGCGTGTGTACCGTTTTCAGATCGCGTTCGTGACTACCCCAAAAGAGAAACTGACACTGCTCCTAAACCTTGAGACCGGTCAGACGTGGCAATACGGACTCGACGCCGTCAATGACAAGTGGTTTCCATTTATGGAGTGTGACGAGCGCACGATCAACTGCCGATGGAAGCCCTAGACCATTGACAGGTAGCCGCAGGCATCGCGGATCGAGGTATTGCCACCGCAGAGGATCAATACAACCTTTGACTCCGGGCCGAAATTATCTTTCAATCGTTTTGCGGCAGCCAGGGTGCAGGAGGCTGCAGGCTCTGTGATCACCTTTAGCCTTTCCGCAATGAATAAAAGGGCTTCCACCGCCTCGGCATCGGGTACGACCGTCACACGTTCCAGATTTTGCCTGGCGAGTGACAGCGTTCTCTCGGTAACGTAAGGCGCACCCAGCGTTTTCGCGATCGAGGTTATCGCCGGCAATTCCACCGGATGGCCGGCCGCCAAAGCCTGTGCCATAGTGTCCGCTCCGACGGTTTCCACTCCCCATAGCCGTGTGGACGGGCTCACAGCCTTGATCGCGGTCGACACGCCGCCGGCGAGTCCACCGCCTCCGATGCTCACGATCACGTCTGTCGCGTCCGGCAGATCCTCCATGATCTCGAGGCCGACGGTTCCCTGCCCCGCCATTACCTGCGGATCATCGAACGGGTGGATGAACACGCGGCCGGCCTCGCGATATTCTTCGATCTTTGCAAAGGCATCGGCGATCGTCGGCTGCAGGTCGACCGTCGCTCCGTAGTCGCGCGTTGCGTTGACGTACGTGTCCGGCGTCGATTCTGGCATAACCAGTACCGCGTCGATCCCCAGCGTCGTCGCCGCATAGGCGACGGCCTGGGCGTGATTTCCGCCGCTTACCGCAACGACACCTTTTTGCCGCTCGTCGTCAGACATCAGGAGCATTTTGTTGAATGCTCCCCGTGACTTGAAGGCTCCGATCTTTTGAAAGAGCTCGTACTTTACGAAGACGTTCGTGCCGAGCAGTCGGGTGAGGGTTTGACTGTGCTCCAGGGGCGTTCGCTTGACGAATAGTTTTATTCGTTCGGCTGCGGCCCGTATATCATTAATGTCCATCAATCGAGCATCTTAACACGCGGGAAAACGGGCGCCACCCTCGCGATCGGTGACGCCACACAGCCTTTTTCAATCCACGGGTTTACCTTGTCGATGCCCCGCCGCGGCCGAAGATGAGCCTTACCAGTACAAGCAAAAGGATCGCTCCGAGGATCGACATGACCCAACCGGCAGCGTAGTTCTCACCAGCCCAAAGGGTTCGGGCAATAAAGCCGCCCACGAAAGCTCCGGCGATGCCGAGCAGTGCGGTCAAGATCCACCCGATGATCCCATCAGGAAATGCTTCCTTACCGGGTAGAAGAAAACGGGCGATAACTCCAACGATCAATCCGATCAACAATTGCCAGATCATACTTGGCCTCCATGAATGCTAAAGATTCCGGACCTTGGTATCCGTTTCGGTTATGGGTTTATCTAATTAACTACCTTTGAGTAGGAAACACAAGCCCTCGCGTTCGAATGTCCCTTAGCGAACGCCGGGCAGCAGACGTATGTACTGAAACTCAGCGGTGACCTCTCTTGCGGTGTTGCAGGCCGCGATCCCGGCCATGACTGATGGAGGAAGCGGTAGGATCTTGTGAGACAATTCACGCCATTCGCTATTCTCGTCGGCTCGGAAAAATGCAGTCACCTCGTCGCCCGCTCGCACCACCCTGAGCGACACGTTCATGGCGTCAAAGGGTGCATCAGCTGTCGTCAGGCCGCTTCGCTGTCCCGCGTCGGGAGTGCAAAGCTCGACCCTAAATCCACTTGCACCGCCACCGGGACCACCGTAAGCACGTTCGACCCGCAGCCATGTTTTGCTGTCCGCGTAGATCAGGAGCCCTGCTCCCTGATAGTTTTCAGCGGGGCTAAACTTCAATCGCGTCTCGATCTGGAAATCACCCGAAAATGATTTCATGTACCTTGGCGCGTTCTGGCGAGTCTCGGACAGATCCTTACCTTTGGGCACAGTGATGCGGAGAACCGCTTTTTTTGTGTCATGAGGAGTCCGCACTGTGTCCTCATCAGGATCGATCCATTGCCATCCCACCGGCCATTCCTTCGAATAGGTAGAAAAGCTAACATTTGCGGGGGTCTGTACAGCTTCCGCGGCGGGTGGTGCGGGCGTGGTCGCTCGGGTCGGTTGCGTCGCGTTGGATACGTTTTCGTTCGGCCTCGAGCAGCCAGACGCGAGAAGGCCAAATAGCGTCGTCACTGTGATAAAGGTCAAGATGTCCCGAGTCATGCCTCCCGCACCCATTTCAAGATCTCTGGGATCGTAGCTCGTTTTCCGTACATGAGCATGCCCACTCGATAAACACGACTAGCGAACCATACTACGGCCACTATGGTCAGGCCGTTCAGGAGCAATGCGAGTGCGATCTGCCAAAAAGGCGGCGTTTCGGCGAGTATCCGTATAGGCATCGTCATAGGAGCAAAGAACGGTGCTATAGACACCCAAAACGACAGAGGCGAATTGGGGTCCCTGATCACAGCAAAGCTCATGTAAAAACCGATAAGCATGATCATGATCGGGGGAAAAGCAAACTGCCCGCCCTCCTGCACCGTCGTCACACTCGCGCCTATCAGGGCAAATACCGAGGCATATATGAAATATCCGACCAGGAAAAAGCAGAAGAAATAAAACACCATCAAGGGCGTGATCGGTGGGACGGAAGCGACCAGCTCGGACGTATCTGTCTGTACAGCCAAAAACCCGATAATCGCAACAAGCGTGGTGACCCAGATCGCGAGCTGCGTTAGCCCGGCGAGGGCCACACCGACGAGTTTTCCCATTAGCAGCTGAAATGGCTTTGCGGATGAAAAGAGTATTTCAGCGATGCGGGTCTCTTTCTCCTCGACCACGGCACCCAGGATAACTTGTCCATAGATCGTGAGAGTGATGTATATGAGCATGCCGATGACCAGAGAGGCGATAAACAGGCCGCCCGTGTCCTTTTCCTCTCCATGCTCGCTTATCGCGCGTGCCTGGAAATCGACGGTCCTGCTTAGGTCCTTAAGCTTCTTTTCATCGATATTCGCGTCGGACAGTCGCTGCGACCTCACGGCCGAATCGAGTGCATCTTTCAAAGTGTCGTTGGCCACAAAATCGCCGGCTTTTCGCGACAGAAATTCGAAGTGCGCGCCAGCACCGTCGACCGTTTCGGGTATCAATAGGTACGCATCTATCTCATCGTTCGCAGCCTTGGAGTTCAACTCGCGCCGCATCTCATCGCTCGACTTCCCATGTGCGTCGTAGTCGATAAAGATAAAGCCGGAGGCAAGCTGTTGGGAGCCTCGCTTCATCTTCTCTTCCTGCGTAGCGTTGAGATCGCCCATCTGCTCGCGAGCTGCCTGGCGAGCCCGTTCCTCGATCTGCTCCTCGCGAAGATTTTCTTTCAGCCTCGGCAGGATCTTACCCGAAGGATCGACTACGACGAGACGTGTCGGCTCACTTTTGAGCGAGAAGATGATGGCCGGCACGACAGCAAAACCCAGTCCTAACAGCGGAAAAAGCAGTGTCCCGATCAGGAACGTCCACTTCGCAACGATCTTTCTGTATTCGTGCTTTACGATAGCTAGAAACTTCGACATATGAGAAGTGAGATATGAGAAATGAGACGCGCGGCTTGCGTCACCTCCGTGCTTTGGCCGTTTTGAGTGCGGCAACGAGCATTCTCTGGATTTCGTCGCAATCGGAAAGCATGGTTTCGGCTTGTTTTGTTGTTAATAGGTATCCGTCACGCAGCAGTCGGAGCCAGTAGTGCGTTTCGAAGGCTTCTTTGTTAGCGATCGCGAGCTTATGAATGAAATCGATCTTAGACTCCGCTTGATATGCCTCTTCGATATTTGCTCCGATGGAGGTGCCGCTGCGCAAGACTTGTTTAGAAAGAACGTACTCCTTTCTTTCCGACGATAGGTGCTGAAACATTTGAGCGTACGGAGCGCAAACTCGTAGGACTTTTCTTTAAGGATGTTTGATTTCACAGATTGTCCTCCATAGGTTGTGATGATCGACAACTCAAAGTCAATTTCTCATTTCTCACATCTCACTTCTTACTTCATCTCCCCCAACCTGGGAGATAAAGATATCGTTCAGGCTGGGTTCGACCTTCTCAAACCTCGATATGATGGCTCCTGAGTCGATGAGCTTTTTGAGAAATACCTGCGGATCGGTTCCGTCGGCGAGTTCGATCTCCTTTTCGTCGGCGTGTTCTTCCACGCGAGCTACAAAGCTGCGATCTGATAGAACTCCGTCGCCACCCTCTGCTCGAAGTGCTATGACATTACGGCCATACGCTTCCTTTATCTGTCGCAAAGAGCCGCTCACTAGTTTCTTTGCTTTATTGATCAGCAAAATATCGTGACAAAGCCGCTCGGCTGTTTCCATCAGATGAGTCGAGAAGATCACGGTCTTTCGGGCCGCCCGAAACTCGGCGAGTACCTCGATCATAAACTCGACATTAACGGGATCCAGGCCCGAAAAAGGTTCATCCAGTATCAACAGGTCGGGATCGTGAAGCACGCACGAGATGAACTGTATCTTCTGCTGCATGCCCTTTGATAGGTCAGTGGTCTTTTTATTCTTCCACTCGGAGAGCCGCATCCTTTCCAGCCATTGATCGATACGCTTGTCGGCGACGGCCCGCGGTACATTCTTCAACGCCGCAAAATACCGCAGTTGATCGGCGATCTTCATCTTCTTATAAAGACCGCGCTCTTCAGGGAGGTAGCCGATACGGTCCTGAAAATGAGCGATCTGGGACCGGACCTGCGAGGCGTCAGCATCTCCCGCCTCTGGTTGATCAAAGTTGTACTCAATGGCCCCTTCGTCCGGAGCCGTGATCCCGACGATCATGCGGATCGTGGTGGTCTTTCCGGCGCCGTTCGGTCCGAGGAAGCCAAACACCTTACCGGGACGCACTTCGAAACTGAGGTCGTCTACCGCGGTAAAGTCACCAAAGCGCTTTGTCACATTCCTGACGCTAAGGGTGGGTGCAGATTCCGTCATCGGTGATTTAGATCAAGATCCAGAAGAAAGCTGGCGCGTCGTGTGTTCAGTCACTGACCCGATCGTGATCGGTTGCCGGGCGTCCGTAACAAAGTCTGATATCAGTGTCGTCCTCGGGGCTGACAGCTCACGAGCAGGTTCTGTACTGTTTAGGGCGGTCTCCTCATCAAGATCTGTATCCCTCCGGCGGTTGCGGCTCGACAACGAGCTGAGGTCCCCGATCAAAAAAGCCAGGCCGATAAGGCTTAGACCGACGATGAACAAGAATAGGAAAGCCATCATCCCGTACGTTTGCGGCCATCCAAAAGCCTTTGCGAACAGAACATTGGAGAGGGCAACGATCAACGCCAACACGATGAGAGAAATGCCATACCTGATCAGGTCGGCACCCCGACGGGCGCATTTGCCTTTTCGCGGACCTTCTACCAGCCCGACAACCCCGCGCAGATCAAGCCCGCAATTCCGACAATATTTGAGCCCGGGCGCAAATTCAGTGGCACATCTTGGGCAATACATAGTGGTGTTTCAAGATAACATACGAAGAATCATGGGGGGAGTTCCGCCATCTAATCTCTCCCGTCGCCGAATAGACGGACGCAGACGGCGTGTGCCGGCAGATAAAGGGTTAAGGGAACAAGCACGAAGAGCAGGACTACCCATACGGGTCGACTCGTCCAGAGCACGGGATCCCGGTCAGCAGTGTAGCCAAAGACCATGTTTACGTTGCCGGCGGGCGTATCCGAGTTGGGCACTAGCAGATAGGCAGCCAGGATGAGGGTCCAGCCAAGCAGCGTCTGATACAGCAAGGCGCGACGATCATACCCAATACGGGCGACCGCATAGATCAAAACGAACGGCAACCACCCGTGGTAAATAGATAAGAACCGCGCCCAGAACGGGTATTCCGAGTTGAACATGTACGACGAAGGCCCGTCTATCATTCCCTGGTCCATGACCATGCCGACGAGCTTGACGACAAGATGACCACACCACAACAGCAGCCATGGCACGTTGCCTACTGCCGGCATGCTGACCAGCAGCGGACTCTCGGTCCACAATCCGACAACTGTCAGGATCAATCCGACATTACAGAACCATAGAAGGCCAAAAGCAGAATCGATCGCGTAACTCGCAACAAGGACGATCGTCCATGCCGTAACCGCCAGCTTTAGCCACATCGGTAGACGGTTATCGTTCGCTTTAGTTCTATGAACACTGCCCCCGACCACTTTGCGTAACTATCTGCTATCCGGCCACCAACTATCAAACTCTCTTTGTATTATGACGGACACGCAGCGACGTCAGTGGAGGTTAACCTCAGCATAGACCACACTTTCGAATCGGCTCTTTTAATATCAAAAACAATTCACGGAGGTAGAACACATGCAGGAAAATACAGAATCTCAAAATCCGAGCACGGGCAGCGGCAGCGGATTTCACTCAGTCAGCGACAGCAGCGCAGCTGGCGGTCAGGGGATGACCGGATCAGGATCAACGGGACAGACGCGATCAGGCGACGGCTCCGGTACGTGTTCAAATGGAGGCAATGAAGTGGATGGCGCGATCTCCGACATGCTTGGGGGCGTTCTCGACGAGATGCCAACGAGTGCTGCTCCGAGTGAGCGGACCGAGGGTAAACTCGCCCGGATGATCGAGTCGCAGACATCGAAGCTCCCATCGGACACATTCCTCTGGGCGGCGGTCGGAGCCATGGCCACATCGGCTGTGTGTGAATTTGCCGGGTGGAAGGATAAGTCGCGGTTCTTTGGACAATGGGTCGCTCCATTGCTTTTATTCGGTGTCTACAACAAGCTCGTAAAGGTCCATGGCCATGACGAACTGAATCGAGGGCATCAATAAGAGTCGGGGCTTTGATGATCGGCGCGACATTAGGTCTCGCCGTTCATCAGGCACGTAACTTCCGCAACGACCACAGAGGGATTTAACTTGCCACGTCGTTGCATATGTGGTACGGTCTGTTCTCAGGAGAGATCAAAATGGCGGATAGTAAACACCAGTGGGAGATGTTTCTGCAACCCCGGGTGCTGGTTCACCTGGTCACGCGCAGTGCTAAGGTGACCGATGTTCGCTCGAGCCGGGTCACGCATCGATATGATCCGGAACGCCCCACTTATGAGGCCTGGAAGGCAGAGATCGAACGCCGAGGCAAGATCAACGAGTTGATGACCCGCCACGAGCGTGAGCTCTTTGAAAAGTACTGGCGTCTTAAAGATAACAATATAAGTCTCGAAGAAGATGTCCGATGGGATTGGGCCGAGGATCCCGAGTAAACCCCTCAAACGGCTGAACTCTCTCACAAATAAGGGTTACAATTACCAGCATATGAAACAGACCTTCTTTATCTGTCTTTTGTCCGTTTGTCTAATGATCGCCGGCGCCGCTGCTGCTGCCGCACAAAAATCGACCGTTGCGGGCGAATGGGACGCATCGATGAACACGCCCGGTGGAGCTCGCCCGTTTGGTCTTGTCTTCAAAGTCGACGGTGAGAAGGTGACGGGTACGGTGAAACGAAATGACGGTGAACTTCCCGTTCAAGGCACGATCAAAGGCAGCGACCTTACTTTCTCCTACACCATCAATTACAACGGTCACGATCTCGTCCTCACTTTTACTGGAAAAGTGACCGGGGACACGATCAAGGGCAATGTAGATTTCGGAGGTAACGGGGGCGACGAGTGGAACGCCAAACGAGCAGCAGCTAAACCTAAGAACTAGCTACTGACTCTTTTTAACGTCAGCCGGGCCCTTCGGCGTCTCGGCCGCGAGTTTGGTCGCAATATCTGCGGCCTGTTTATAACGAGCCTGAAGGACGCGGAGCTGCATTACTACATCTCCCCATGCTCGTCCCGGCATTTCTTTGATCCTCTCGGGATTTGGAGGTCCGGCGTTATCGGAAGACATGTAGGACGACGGGAACTGAACCGCGTCCCCAATAGTCTTAGTTACGGTAACCCCCGTTACGACGAACACATCGCGTAGTGCCTCAGGCCCATTCTCAAGTGCTGCAAGAATAGCGTCCGCGTCGGGCGTGCTTTCGGCCAAATGCTTTACCCGGTCTATCGCAGCGTTTCGGGCCTCAAGATATTTGGCTATCTGCGTTGATCGGTGATGGTTGTCGAGTCCGCAGACAGTGCCATCCGTATACAGTATGTAATCAAAGAAAAAGTAGTAGTGGTCCTGCGAGTTGGGCCAGATGCCATGGCCGATCGACTTGCCCGCCGCAAAAGGCGTCGTAAAGATCTGCGTATGTACGGTCGGATGAAGGTTTCCGCCTGATACCATCGCGAAGGCACGTATCGGGGTCGTCGACTGGTTCTCTATACGCAGCGTAATGGAGTGTTTATTGGCGTCGGCGTCCTCAAGACGGGCGCTTTGCACGCCGATCTTTGCCGAACAAGGCGGTTCCTGAACAAACTCGACCTCCAGCGTCTTGCCATTACCATATTTGAAGACCTGAGCCTGAATGCCGACAGAAAGGATCAGAGGCGCAAGGACGATCTGGAACTTCATGGGTGTTCTCCTTCGGATTCAAATATAACGTAGCACAGATCGTCTGCCCGGAATGTGCGTTTTTATTCCGGACGGCTTTTCCCCTTGCGACCCGTGATTTTAGTACCCGCCGAAATCCGTGTACACTGATTCCCGAGTGTCCGCCGCACAGACTGACCAAGCCGCGATAAGCCTTCGGACAGAGGCGATCGCCGGTATCACCACCTTCCTGACGATCGTCTACATAGTCGTCGTCAATCCCCTCGTGCTCTCTGCGGAGGGACAGACCGGGATCGCATTTTCCGGAGCGCTTACGGCGACGGTACTCGTCTGCTTTGTCATGACGCTGCTTATGGGTGTCTATGCAAAGCTGCCTTTTGCTGTGGCACCGGGTCTGGGACTTAACGCATTCTTTGCCTATTCGATCATCATCGGTCAAAAGGTGCCGTGGCAGACTGCTCTTGGCATCGTGTTTTGGTCGGGACTCCTTTTTCTCGTCGTCTCAGCAACGCCCCTGAGGAAAATGGTCGCGATCGCGATACCACGTAACCTGAGGTTTGCAGCGGGCGTAGGAATCGGAGTTTTCCTTACATTTATCGGTCTTAAGAACGCAGGTTTTGTTGCGACCGATCCGGTCACGCTCGTAAAGTTTGGCGACCTCAGCTGGCCGTCCCTGGTAACGCTCGCGGGTGCCGCACTGACCGCACTGCTGATCAAGCTGCGGAGTTCACTCGCCTTTCTGGCCGGTATCACGTTCGTGACGGTGGTTTCGATCCTGGCCGGCTGGGTCAAAACGCCGGAACGGGTCGTTGAATTGCCCGACTTTAGCAGCGTATTTCTCAAACTCGATATACTTGGAGCTCTCAAGCTGAGCCTGCTGCCCGCGATCGTTTCGATCATGTTCACCGATCTTTTCGATTCAATCTCGACGCTGATGGGAGTGAGCCATGCGGCCGGGCTGGTAGACGACCAAGGGGAGCCGAAAAATCTTCAGCAGGGCCTGGTCGTCGACAGCTTTGCCACCTTGGGAGCGGGACTCTTCGGCTCGTCCCCCGGAACCGCTTACATCGAAAGTGTCGCCGGGATCGAGATGGGCGGACGGACAGGCTGGACGGCTGTCGTCTGCGCCTTTTGTTTTCTGCCCTGCCTCTTCCTTGCACCACTCGCCGCGGCCGTGCCGCCTTACGCGACGGCCGTCGTCCTTCTAATGGTCGGTGCGTTCATGTTTCGCTCCGTCAGAGAAATTTCGTTCGAGCATCTCGAAGATACGCTCCCGGCTTTTGTGACCATCGTGTTGATACCCCTGACCTTCTCCATAACGGCAGGAATCCTGTGGGGTTTTATCTCGCACGTCGTGATGTACGCCATCGCAGGCCGGTGGCGGGATGTGTCGTCCGTCATGTATACACTCGGGTTGATAGCCGCCGGGTTGGTCGTGTTGGAACACTGGAAGGGGTGATTAAGGCCACGTTCGATTTTCTTTTTTTTATGACCAGGATGTTTATGAAGCGCTTAAGTCCGATGTTCAGAGGATTCATTTCGTCGTTCGCTGGGTTTGCGATCCTAGTCACAATTGTCGCGACTCCCGCTCTTGCAGGCGTGAACATTCAGACGGATTGGACAGCAGTTCAGGCACTGCCCCGCGGAACCAAGGTTCGGGTCGAAACAAAGGACAAGAAGACGTACCTTGGAACGATCGACACGGTCACGGACACTGGGGCCATGATCGCGATAGACGGTGGTCAGACGCAGCAGGTAAGCCGCGATAATACCAGGCGCGTCTACAGGTTCGAAGCCGGAAAGAGCTCGCGGGGAAAAGCGATCGGGATCTGGGCGGCGATCGGGGCCGGTGTTGGCGCGGGCATCGGAGCCGCTGTGCTCGGAGCTACAGGCGGTAGCGACGAAACGGGTAAAGTGCTCGCGCCCTTCATACTCGGCGGAGCCGGGGCCGGGGCCGCTATCGGGGCGGCCATGGGCCAGGGAGAGAAAAAGATACTGATCTACGAGGATAAATGAGGGGTTTTCGCTCTCACCGCTGGTCTACGTACGAGCCCAAAATGGAAGCCGGCTATAGACCGTAGAAAATGTTTCAGGGAGCTTCAGGTCCCGTTTAAGTACTGTCGCCGGATCGAAGAACCATAGCCCTAGCGGATCGCCGCGATGGGCGACATCAAACCAGCCCCACGGTGGACGTGCCATATTCACGCCTCCCTGGCGTCCAAGAAAAGCCGAACCACGTTTTCCTACTCTCACCTTTTTACTAACTGCTGAATCACCTGATGCTGCGACGCGGATCGTCACCTCGCCATAGTCGTGGGCCGCGCCATACGAGGTGTTTTTATCCTTGATACCGGCCGCATGCTTCCAAAGGGTGGTTGCGATCGGCAGCAGTGCGTAGCCGACGGTCGTATCAGCTTCCTTTCCCGGATCGCCTGCCACGCCCGTAAACTTGTAGGTGATGAAATTCCTTTGTCGTCCCCTCTTTTCCTCGAATTTACGGCTATCGCTGTAGGCCTCGATACCGTGTCCCTTCGGCTCTATATAAAGCAGCACGTGCTTACCGTCCATCTTCAGGTCGTTCGGCGTGTACGTAGAAAACCGGTTGTGATGAAGAGTTTGGACATACGCTACTTTCCGCTCTTTATCTACAACGACAAGTGCCCCCTCCATGTCGTTTTCGTGTGCGACCGTCACTTCGTCGAGCAATCCGGTCGGATCCTTGTTCCCTGCCGCCTCAGCCCCCTGCCGTAACAGTTCGCTCAGGATCACACCTTTGGTCTCGCCCCCCTTGTAATCGCGCGTGTGAAAGACGGCGTATTGAATAAAGTAATGGGTCCTGGTCTCGCTTACGGCGTAGTAGACATAAGCACGCAAACGAAAACGCTTATCGTCGGTGTTGCGCCAGTTGTTGTCACCACGCCAATCGCCGTCGAAATCAAAATTGGTTATATAGTCGCCGCGCGGCTTATCACCTAGCGCCTGATAAAAGATCGGAGCGTAGTCTGCCGCAAGTGCGTGATCCGCCACCTGGGCGATCGTGTGGGCCGGAATGAGGAGCAGTAGCAGACAGATCGTCTTCATGTGTTGTCAGTCTCGTAGCTAGAGTGATAAAACCGTGGATGATATTAGCACTACATCTTTCGGCAGCCGACTGATCATTTACATGCAGATCTTTCTTTATCGAAAAGGTGCGGAGCGGGTTGAAGAGGGGTTCTCTCGTGAGGAACTCCCCGACCTTCTGGCGGATAACACGAATGTTGTCTGGGTCGACCTACTCGGCGACACGCCTGAACACATTGCGGAAGCTCGCGACATACTTCTCAATGTCTTCAATTTTTACCCGACCGTGGTCGAGGACTGTCTCCTCCCGCGGCGACAGCCGAAGATCGAAGGCTTTCGGGATTATTTTTACTTTGTCGTTCACGCCGTAAAACCGGAGACCAGCGCTGCCAACTTCGCAACAAAGGAGCTTGATGGCTACCTCGGCAGCAATTTCGTTGTCACATTTCGTGGAGAGCGGTTTCTCAGCATCAAGCATGTAAAGGAGCAGGTCAGGGCAAGTACATTTATCTGCGAGCGCGGTGCCGCATACCTGCTTCATCAGATACTTGACGAGATCGTGGATCTCTATATGCCGGTGATCGACGATTTTGACAGATCGATAAACCGGCTCGAGGAGCGGGTCTTCGAGGCGCAACGGACAAGCAACGAGGCCCTGCAGGACATTATGGACGTCCGACGCAGCGTTGCCCGTCTTAGACGGATCTCGGCACGCCAGCTTGAGGTTCTCTACAGGATGGCTCATGGCGAGTTCCCGCAAATACCCGAACCGATGCTTCCGTTGTTCAGGGATGTCCACGATCACCTGATCAGGATCGGTGACCTATCAGAAAGCTATCGGGATCTCGTGACCGGGCTCTTTGACGTCCATCTTGCTGTCGTAGGCAATCGAACCAACGACATCATGAAGACTCTGGCGATAATTTCGGCCATCATGCTGCCGCTGACCTTGATAGCCGGGATCTACGGGATGAATTTTAAGAACATGCCTGAGCTCGAGAGTCCCTACGGCTACTGGCTTACGCTTGCGGCCATGGCCTTACTCGCGATCGGCCTTCTGGCGTACTTCTGGAGACTCGGATGGATCTTTCAGCCTGAGGAAGACCTTATCGTCGATGAACGAGCGCAGCGGGATGATATAGACATGCAGGATGGATGACCGGATCAATGACCTAATTGCTGCATAAGCTGCTGTACCTGCGTGTCACCATATCCGTAAACGCCAGCCCTTTTTTTGAACTCAGCAAAAATGCGCGCAAAATCCTGTTCGCCGCCCGCGAGGATGTCCTTTACGACCTCGAGCGGTCGGATGTCCTGTTCCAAGGCAGCCGCGCCCACCTCGCCGAGATAAGGAAAACAATCGGAAACACGGGACGACAACTCCTTTACCCTGCCCAGGTCGCCCTTCGAATAAGCTCTCCACAAGTCGCGGCCGTGATCGATACCCTCCTGATCGAATTTGGTGCGAAGTTCAAATGCCGCCGACATGTCGTCCGGCGTGAAGTGCCCAAATCCGTCCCACCGGTTAGCTTCCTCAAGCCCGATCGGCTCGACTCGGTAAACCGCGGCGCCGGTTGGGGCAACCAGATGGAGGCAGAACCACATATTGACGCTGCAAAAGAGCTCGTACTCGAACCACAAGTTGACCTCGTCATCGCTGCTAAGCTCGGTAAGCTTATTTATTGGGTCTGATACCTGTTCGTGATAAACGATCTCGTCCTCGCCTTCGCTAAGGATGTACTGCGCTCGGTGCCGCCAGAATTCATCCATGCTTTCTGCGTCGATCGGGCCAGAGATAAGGGCTTCGCGGCAGACGATCAGATCGCCGGGGATACCCGCCTTGTTAAACGCCTCGACCTGAGCATCACCGGGAAGAACGTGATAGATCATATGAATAAGTATACCGCGTAGAAGATAGCAAGGCAGATGCCCGCGTAAACACCCGCAACGATGTCATCGGCGCAGATGCCGAGTCCGCCCGGGACATCCTGCAGCTTGTTGCAGGGATAGGGTTTGACGATATCAAAGAGGCGAAAGAGCAGGAATCCCGCGAGCAGGGGTTTCCAATCGGATGTGAACGGAATGAAGCAATACGTTATTAGCTGACCCTGAACCTCATCGACAACGGCCTCTGATGGGTCTCCGTTTCCAAAGATCCCCTCGCTACGGCCCGATGCCCAGATACCCATAAGGACGAACGCCGCTAACGCAATGCCGACAGCCGCGGTTACGCCCGCATGCGACGCCTCGCCGACCCGTACAAATGGGGCGTAGATCGTCGAGTGCAGCGCGGCGTTGATCGCCAGATAGATCCCGACGCCAACGGCGGATCCGTACGTTCCCGGTGCACCGGGAATATACCCCACACCAAAGGTGGTCAACCCAAGAGCAACATAGTCAAGGAGCCCCGATACGCTGCGTTTTTGTATAGGCTGTTTCAAGACGAGTTAAGAACAGTGTTAGTTGATAGCCCGCAGTTCTCAGCTAAAATTCTATCCCCTGCTGCGCGTATATACCGGCATGGAACGGGTGCTTTATCTCGCGCATCTCGGTCACCATATCGGCCTCATCGATCATCTTCTGGAGTGCGTCGTCCACGTTGCGGCCGGTGAGGATGAGATGCAGGTGCGGCTGCTTAACGCGCACCGCACGAATGGTCCCGATAACTTCGTCGATGTCGAGAAAACCATAACTCAGCACATAAAGCAGCTCGTCGAATGCCAGCAAATCGTAATCCCCGCTTTTCAGCTTTTGCACGCACAGAGCCCATGTCTCTTCCGACGTCTTTATGTCGACAGACTTATCCTGCGTGTCCCAGGTAAATCCGGCACCCATCGTATGGACCTCGATGCCGAGCTTCTCAAACGACTCGTGTTCCCCATAGCGATCCGTCTTGGACTTCATAAACTGGACCATGCAGCAGCTGAGTCCGCGACCGGCAGCGCGCACCATGGTGCCGATGGCCGCCGTCGTTTTGCCTTTGCCGTCGCCGGTGTTGAGCATGAGCAGACCCTTCGTATTTTCACGATAGTCCTCACGGCGCCATTTGTAGCGTTTCTCCGCCATGGGTATTTATTTAACCGCGAAATGCGCAAAAAAAGCGAAAGAGGGATTACCGTAATGTTCTTCTCTTTCGCTTTCCGCCGTTATTCCAGAATGTACTACTGTATGGCGTCGATAGCCTTAGCCAATGCAGCCACGATCCTCGCCTCGGCCTCGTCCCAATCGCCATCGATGCTGAGACCTGACGCGTTCTTATGGCCGCCGCCGCCGAATTTTTCGGCCACCTTGGCTACGTTGACAGTGCCTTTTGAGCGGAGGCTCGCGCGATATTGATTCGGGCCCACCTCGCGCATATAGATGACAGCCTGAATATCACGCGCAGCGAGCGGGATATTAACGAAACCGTTGTTATCACCGTCCACGGCCCCCGAGAGTTGTCTCATCTCGAGCGTTTGCCGCATGGTCGCGATACGGCCAGATGCATCTCGTTTTACGGTGGCGAGGACCTGGCGCATCAGCTCGATACGTGACCAATTGTAGTTGTTGTAGACCGCCTCGCTTATCTTTGACGGTTTGGCTCCTGCCTTGACCAGCTCGGAGGCGACCTTAAGCGTCCTGTCGGATGTGTTCGAAAAGTGAAAGGACCCTGTATCCGTGACGAGAGCCATGTAGACGCATTCTGCGATCTCCTGTGTTATACGGCCCCCTATTGCTTTACACAGGTTGTAGATCATCTCCCCTACAGCCGAAGCCGTAGAATCGATCCAATTGATCGTGCCAAAGTGTTCGCTCGTGGCATGGTGGTCGATGTTGACCGTAACCTGATTCTCAAGTCCCTCGATGCCTGGTCGTTCGAGATCTGAGCACTCGATAACGAAGACAGCGTCATACTTGCCGTTTACCGACGTAACATCCTTGATCTGGTCGGCACCTGGGAGAGACGTGTAGGCCTGTGGGATGTTGCCGTTGATAACGACCTCGGCATTTTTGCCCAAAGACCGAAGGAGCCAGCACAGTCCTAGAGACGATCCCACCCCATCGCCATCAGGCTTGATGTGCGTCGTGATGGCAAAATTGCTCTTATTTTCAATTAACTCAACTACTTGACTTAGCACTACTGTCCGTCCTGATCTTTGTGTCGTCCAAATCGAAATTACGCAGTATAGCAAATATGCGTTTCAAAAGATCAAGTATTTGTTCCTTCTTCAGATTCCGCCTTGATGTCCAGCGTTTGTAACAGTTCCCCGATCCGCGACGCGTTCTCTTCGGCAGTGTCGCGCACAAAATGAATGTGAGGGGCGAAGCGAAGATCGAGGTTCAGGGCAACTTGTTGACGAACGAACGTCGATGCGTGTCGCAGAGTATTAAGTGCGGCGTCGATCTCGGCTTCTGAACCCCGCACGAGCACATACACCTTTGCGTCCCTCAGATCGCGGGCGACCTCGACATCGGTAACCGTGACCGCCTCAAGCCGGGGATCATCGAGCTCAAAGCCGACCACCTCGGCGATCTCGTCTTTCAAACTCTCCGCTAACCGCTCGGGCCGACGCATAAAACAACTCAAAACTCATAGCGGAAAGTGGAAAACTCAGGAGATCCTCGTTGTCCACTTTCCGTTATCCATTCCTAAAGTTCCGTCGCGGCGATCTTCTCGATCACATAGGCCTCGATCTCATCGCCGATCTTGAGGTCGTTAAAGTTGACGAGACTGATACCGCACTCAAAGCCCTGTCGAACCTCATTGGTGTCATCCTTGAAGCGCTTGAGCGATGCGATATCACCATCCCAGGTGACAACGCCATCACGAATAAGTCGGGCCTTTGCCTGACGCCGGATGACGCCGTCAGTGACGCGACATCCTGCGATCGTTCCGAGCCTCGAAACCTTGAACGTCTCCTGCACAACGGCTTTGCCGAGAATGTTCTCCTTCTCTATCGCATCGAGCATGCCGATCATCGCGGCACGGATCTCTTCCTCGACCTTATAGATGATCGAGTGCAGACGAATATCGACCTCTTCGTGCTTAGCCACATCAGCCGCGCGTGCCTCGGGTCTAACGTTGAAACCAATGATGACGACCGCCGTTCCCGTTTCTTCGGTCTGGGTCGCCGATGCGAGCAGAACGTCCGATTCGTTGATCGCACCGACACCGGCGCGAATGACACGAACTTTGACCTTTTCTGTCGAGAGCTTTTCGAGCGTGGACCGAAGTACTTCGACCGAGCCCTGTACGTCAGCCTTGAGAACGACGAGCAGCTCTTTGATCTCTGCCTGACCGAGTGACTCGATACCACGTTTAGTGGTCTTGAGCATGGCCGCCTGACGTGCGTGCATCTGTCGCTGCTGAGCGATGTCCTGGGCACGCTCGATGCCGGCGACAACCTGGAACGTGTCACCAGCCTGCGGGACGCCTTGAAGCCCGAGGATCTCGACCGGTGTCGCAGGCGGAGCTTCACTTACAGACTCACCTCGATCCGAGAACATGGCCCTGATCTTGCCTGAGAACTGGCCCACAATGAAAGGATCGCCAACGTGCAGAGTTCCCTGCTGAACGAGCGCAGTAGCTACCGCGCCGCGACCTTTATCCAGTTTTGCCTCGAGGACTACGCCTGACGCTCGCCTGGTCGGACTCGATTTAAGATCAAGGATATCCGCCTGCAGCAGCACAGTCTCAAGAAGAGTATCTAACCCGGTCTTCTGCTTAGCCGAAACAGGCACCATTTCGATCTCGCCGCCCCAATCGGTCGGCTGCAGCCCAAGTCCCGCCAGGCCCTGCTTCACCTTGTCAGGATTGGCGTCGGGCTTGTCGATCTTGTTAATGGCGACGATGATCGGCACGCCAGCGGCCCTTGAGTGGTCGACTGCCTCGATGGTCTGAGGCATCACGCCGTCGTCAGCCGCGACAACGAGGATGACGATATCGGTTGCTTTAGCACCTCGGGCACGCATCATCGTAAACGCCTCGTGACCGGGCGTATCAAGGAACACCACTCGCCGCTCCTGGCCTGGATCGTCGGGGTTAGGGACAAAGACGCTGTAGGCACCGATATGCTGCGTGATGCCGCCCGCCTCGCCCTCGGCAACATTTTCCGAACGTATGGCGTCAAGCAGCGACGTCTTACCATGGTCAACGTGACCCATGACCGTTATGACCGGGGCCCGGACGATCTCGACATCGTCTGCATCGGCGGCGATCAACTCCTCGAACTCCTCCTCGATCACCATTTCCTCAAATGGAACGAAGCTGAGGTCAAACCCGTAATCGATGGCCATCTCGGTGGCCATGGTCTCACCTATCGGCTGATTCAGAGTTGCAAAGACGCCTCGTTTAATGAGGAGTTGCACGATATCTCGGGGTGTGATGCCGAGAGCCTCGGCAAATTCACGAACGGTCGCTCCCTCAACAAGCCGGATCTGCCTGAGGTGGGCCGCATCTACAGCACCGACCTGATCAAGGATGCGCTCCTCAATGGAACGCTTCTGCGGCACGTCGACATCGCGCTCTGAAAACCTCGTCTTATCATCGCCACGGCCTTTGCGCCCTCCCGATCGACCCGGACGCCGCCGGTTATCGGCCGGTGGTGTATAGGTCATCTGCGGTGAGGCAGACTCGCCCGGCGTGCCCCGGAACTCTGGCCGTCGTGCGCCCGGTGCGGCCGGTGGTGGCTCGGCAAGCCGACCCGTACGCGTCGGGCCTGTACTGACGACTCGTTCGCCCGGCCTGATACCCTGTCGCAGAGCATCCGGCCGCAGAGTAAGCTGCTTGCGGACGACTCCCCCAGGCGGCGGTGCCGGTTGTGGTATTGGGGTTTCAGCAACGGGTTCAGCGGGCGGCAGTTCCGGCTCCGCCTCGGGCTCCGGAGTTACCTCGGGTTCCTCGACGGGCGGCGCGACTTCCTCAACAGGCGCGGGCTTTACAACCCGGCGAACCTGGGGCCGCGGCGGCTCCGGCGCGGCAGGCTCCTCCACCACTTTCCGTGTAAGTCGTTTGACCTTTGGCTCGACCGGTTCGCTCACATCCTCGGTCGCCGGCACTTCAACCGGCGGGGGCGGGGGCGCAACCTCGGCCTCGGGCGCCTCGACCTCGGGGGGTGTCGCTTCGACCTCAACCTCCGCCTCAGGCTCGGGCTGTTCAACTTTTTTCGCGGCACCCTTGATGACCTTGATCGCACGTTTCGGCGCGGCCTCAGTCTTCGGAAAGTACTTATTCCGTATCTTTTCAGCGAGCTCGAAGCTCACCGAATTTGAGGGCACGCTAACGTCCGCTCCTTCTCTGCGCAGGTCTTCCATGACACGTTTTGTGTCCTGTTTTACCTCGCGAGCAAGGTCATAAACTCGAATGCTCTTTCCGGCCATATTCCAGATCTAATGCCTTGTGTCCTATTCGAAGGAACGCATCAGCCAGCCTAACCTAGTCCGATCTACTCTTCCTCGGCCAACTTCTCCTCAGGCTCCTCGGCAGCCCCGTCGCCCGCGGAAGCAGCGGGTTCGGTCTGGGACGCTTCGCCATCCTGCTGATCCGGCAACTCAGCTTCAATTGCAGTTTCGGATTCAGGATCTGTCCCGCTTTCGGGCTCATCCGCTCCGTCTCCTTGAGATGAAGTATCAGCGGAACCGCTGGTATCGGACGCATCCTCAGCGGCTTCGTTACCATCGGCGCCGCCAAGCTGGGCGTTTCGCGCCCTGACAATGTTGTTAGCCTCGGCGGAAATGCTCTCAGCCTCATCCATACTCACATCAAGCGAATCGACGAGGTCGTCGATAGACATGGCTGCCAGCTTCTCGACGTCATCGATGCCCTTTTCAGCCAGGGCGTCGGCCTGGACCGCGGTCACAACCTCGAGTGCAGTGATCGGCACAGCCTCACCGGACGCCATCATCTTGCCCATCTGTCGGGCGATCTCCTGTTTGAGCAGGTCTTCGCTGACGATCTTGATCTCCCATCCCACGAGCCGCGTTGCGAGCCTGACGTTCTGCCCTTTCTTGCCGATGGCCAGACTAAGCTGATCCTCGCCAACGATGACTTCCATCAAACGATTATCGATGTCCGTGATACGGACCTGGGAAACCTTAGCCGGCGATAAAGCGTTGGCGGCGAATACCGACGGCTCGTCCGACCACTCGATGATGTCGATCTTTTCTCCGCGAAGCTCTTTGATGATCGCTTGGACACGCGACCCCTTCATGCCGACGCAGGCGCCAACGGGATCTACATCCTTCTCGTTCGATGTGACGGCGATCTTGGCACGGTCCCCCGGTTCGCGAACGGCCGATTTGATGACCACGGTCTCGTCGTAGATCTCAGGGACCTCCATTTCGAACAACCGCTTGAGCAGTTCTGCCGAAGCTCGAGAGCATTTGATCTGCTGACCTTTCTGGTCTTTTGTGACATCAACGATCACGACGCGGATCCGCTCACCCTGGTTCCACATCTCACCGCGAGACTGCTCATATTTGGGAACTACCGCCTCGAGATTGTTGCCGAGGTCAACGATCATATCGCCACGCTCAAATCGTTTGACCGTCCCGTTGATCAGCTCACCCTTGCGGTCTATATATTCGTCGTAGATCTTTTCACGCGTCGCCTCACGGATCTTTTGGACCAGGATCTGTTTCGCTGTCTGAGCAGCAATGCGCCCCATCTCCTCGCGATTGAGCGGGAGCAGCAGCATATCGCCTATTTCGATCTCATCGCCCGCGAGTTCCTGCGCTTCTTCGAGCGAAAGTTCGCTCAATGGGTCCTCGACGTCCTCAACGACCGTCTTTTGAGCGGACACCTCGATATCACCTTCTTCGGGGTTCCACTCGACCTGCACGCTGTCACCGGTCTTGTCCTTGAACTGTTTACGAGCGGCCGCGCGAACGGCATCCTTCATCGCCTCGATGACCATTTCACGGTCGAGGCCCTGCTCAGTGCATAGCATCTCAATGCTTTGTCCGATCGATGATGTCATAACTAAAAACCCGCCCCTTAGGGCGTCCAGTGCAATTTACTTGCGGGCCGAGCCGCTAAACTCCTTTGCCAGATCGATCTTCAGATTGGCTTTCTCCACGTCGTCGTATTTGAAGCTCACGGGCCCCCGCGTCCGATCGTTGATCGAGATCCCGTCATCCTGAACCCCATCGATCGTCCCTACAAATACCTTCTGGCCGTCTATTTCAATGTTCGTTTTCACCTTAACGAGCTGACCGATAAACCGCTGGAAATCTTTCAGCGAATACAATTGCCGCTCAATACCAGGGCTCGAGACCTCGAGCACATAACGTGCCGGGATGAGGTCCTCTGCATCGAGCACGTCCTCTACTTTTTGCGAAAGAGCCGAACAATCCTCAAGCGTAACGCCGCCCTCTTTATCGATGTAGATCCGGAGGACAGAGTCGCGGTTCGTCCCCGCGAGTTCCACATGAACAAGTTCGATGCCGCTCTCTCGGGCCGCCTGACCGGCGATATCGGTAACTCTTCCAATTATCGATTCTCTGTTCATGCCCGCTTGCCAAAAGAAAAAGTGGGCGCGAAACCCACTCAGGTCTAATCCTGCGCTCGTAGCAAACGACAATAATACCGAAGGTTCGACGAAAAATCAAGGAAGATGCGTCGGTTCCCTGACTTGCATCATCGGTCCTGCAACCGGTCTGTTGAAACAATCAAATTACGCTCCGCGTAACCAACAGACAGAAAAACACCCAAAAGATTCATCTGAATCTCGTTATATGTACACGCTTATGATTCGAACCAACTTATTTCGACGTGTCGCAGCAGCAGCGATGCTCGCGTCATTCGCACTCGGCACCATCGTTCAGGCGCGGCCGTTTGATCCCGTACCAATGTTCCAGCAGCAGGAGCAAAAACGTCCTCTGCCACCTGTTAACTGGATCCGAAGTCGCAAGATAGATGTCCAGCACCTCGACATCGACATCCGCTTCGACTGGGAGAAGGAACAGGCGATCGGCTCTGAGATAGTCACATTTACTCCTTTTTCAGACACCGACCGAGCCCAGCTCGACGCGGCCATGATGACTATCGATAGCGTGTCGCTTGTCGGAGGAGGTCCTCTTAAGTACGACTACGACGGCAAAAAGGAAAACGACAACCTGGATATCAGCCTTGGGCGCATGTACAAGAGCGGTGAGGTCGTCAAGGTAAAGATCGACTACAAGACCAACTATGTGAATAAAGCCGATGCGGACACGGCGATCGGCGGCTTTGGGCGTGGTCTTCGGTTCATCAAACCATCTGCTGAGGATCCGACCAAGCCGCGACAGATCTGGTCGCAGGGCGAGTCAGAATTTAACCGTTACTGGTTCCCTTCGTACGATTCACCAAACGATTTCCGCACGACTGAATTAAGGGCGACCGTTCAAAAGCCGTTCTTCGTCGTATCTAACGGTACGCTCGTCAGCACAAAGGAAAACTCCGACGGCACCCGCACATTCGACTGGAAAATGGATATCCCATATTCCAACTACCTGACGTCGATCGTCGTCAGCGAAACAACGCCCGTCGAACAGAAATTCGAAGACATACCGGTCTACAACTACGGCTATTCGAATGAGACAAAAGAGGTCGCCGCAACAACAAAGAATCTGCCTGCGACGATGAAGTTCTTTTCCGAGATCACGGGCGTAAAGTACCCGTATCCCAAGTATTCACAGGCATTTGTCGAGGATTTCGGCGGTGGCATGGAGAACATCTCGGCTACGACGCAGATCCGCGAGATGATCCACGATGAGCGTGAGCTGCTCGACACGGACTCGGAATCGCTGCAGTCGCACGAGCTGGCCCACCAGTGGTTTGGTGACTACGTCACATGCCGCGATTGGGGTCAGATCTGGCTTAATGAGAGTTTCGCCACCTACATGCAGGCCATGTGGGACGAGAAGCTCAAGGGCCATGAGGAATTTCTCTACAGCGACATCCGTAATAACCAGAACACCGTTCTTGGCAGTTGGAGACAAGGGAATCGACGCCCCATCGTGACGAAGTACTATGCCGACAAAGACGCGATGTTTGACAACTACGCGTACCCCGGCGGTGGATCGGTTCTGCACATGCTCCGCAAGCACGTAGGCGACCAGCTCTTCTTCAAATCGCTCAATACGTACTTAACCGACAACGCACACCAGCCGGTTTCGACCGAGGACCTCCGGATCGCGTTCGAAGAGACTACCGGACAGTCGCTGGACTGGTTCTTTGACCAGTGGCTCTATAGGATGGGCCACCCGATCTTTGAGGTTACACAAGGTTACGACAACGGCAAGCTCACCCTCACCGTCAAGCAAACGCAGAAGGTGGATCTGACCAACGAGTACCCTCAAACAGCTCTATTCCAGGGATACGTCGATGTTGAGGTCGATAACAAAATAAACCGCGTGTGGCTCGATCCAAAAGAGACGAATGTATTTACGTTCGATTCACCGGCGAAGCCAAAACTCGTGAATTTCGACTACGAGGGCACCTGGCTAAAGGAGATCAAATTTGAGAAATCTACCGACGAGCTTCTGTACCAGATGGCCAACGATAAAGACGTCCTTGGCCGCCGCTGGGCGATGTCGCAGCTTGTCCCGCGCGGAAAAGATGGTGAAAAGGCCCGTGTGGTCCCGGCTCTGATAGCCTCAGCTGAAAAAGACCCGTTCTGGAGGATCCGTCGCGCGGCGCTCTCCGAGATCGCCGCCATATATTCGCCTGATCCGGCTCCGGGACAAGAACGCCCTGCCGCAAAGCTTGACGCCGAGGTGGAAGCCGTAACTCTCCGCCTGGCAAAGGACAAGCAGTCGTTGATACGAGCTGATGCGATCAGGCTTCTCGGTGAAACAAAGGACCCGAAATATGCTTCTGTTTATCTCGCCGCAATGGACGACCCAAGCTATGGCGTGATCGACTCGGCAGCAAACGCCCTCGGCATCAGCAAAGACGCTCGTGCACTGGCCGCTCTGACAAAGCTCAGCGGCACGACGTCGTGGCAGAACCGCATCCTCATTGCCGCCCTGCGCGGACTCGGGGAGTTGGGTGACAAGGGCGCCTTTGACGTCGGCTACAAGTACGCAATGGACAAGAACCTGCCGGCATCCGTACGCACGAATGCGCTTGTGATCGTCGCTGCGTCAGGAAAAGGCGATGCGCGGGCATATCCGCTGATCTTCGAGCAGTTCAAGAAGGCACATGACGGGAATGACATCCAGTCGATGGCTAACAGCCTCGTGGCCATAGCCACACTGGGCGATCCCCGGGGACAGGAAGCCATTGACATGTGGCGGAAAAAGCTCGCGGGCAACCCGAATGCAACAGCGTTTGCGGATGCGATGGAAAAGCAACTAAAGGCAAATAAATAGTAGTCGGAACACAGAAGAGAGGCCATCTGATCAATTGATCGGGCGGCCTCTATTTCTGTATGGGTTCCGGCTCGCGAGGGTGATCAAAAGCTGACGGGTTGCTAAATAGAGATACGCGGCCTTGTTGAGCCTGGTCTGGATCTGGTCTATAGTCGTCACACTCACTTACACCTGGAGGAACCTTATGAGGAGATTTCATATCCCGATCTGGTCAGTTATTGCGTTGGCGTCACTTTCGCTGACCGCCGCCGCCCAAACTTTCGACATTCCGTTCGAAAAGACCGTTCTTAAGAATGGATTGACCGTGATCGTACATGAGGACCATAAGGCTCCGATCGTATCGGTCAATATCTGGTACCACGTTGGCTCTAAGAACGAGAAGCCGGGGAAGACCGGTTTCGCCCACCTCTTCGAGCACCTGATGTTCAACGGGAGTGAGCATTTCAACGACGATTATTTTCAAGCCCTCGAGCGTATGGGTGCGACCGATCTGAACGGGACCACGAACGAGGACCGCACCAACTACTTTCAGAATGTTCCAACCGCCGCCCTCGACTCGGTTTTGTGGCTCGAGTCAGACCGGATGGGCCACTTGCTCGGTTCTATCGACAAGGCCAAGCTCGACGAACAGCGTGGTGTTGTTCAGAACGAGAAGCGGCAGGGCGATAACCAACCATACAGTATTGCAGACGAACTGATCACCAAGGCTGTATTCCCGGGCCATCACCCGTACAGTCACACGGTCATCGGTTCCCTTGAGGATCTGGACGCTGCCTCCCTCGACGACGTCAAGGAGTGGTTCAGAGGTCGATATGGGCCCGGAAACGCGGTTTTGGTCATCGCCGGCGATATCGATGCGAAGACGGGTTTTCAAAAGGCTGCCAAGTATTTCGGTGAGATCCCGCCCGGACCTCCCGTTGCAAATTTTGAGAAATGGGTCGCAAAACGCACCGGAGAACAACGCCAGGTCGCCCAGGACCGCGTGCCGCAGCCTCGTATCCTCAAGGTCTGGAACGTCCCCGGAACGGGTGAAGCAGACACCGACTACTTAATGCTGTTATCCGACGTGTTGAATTCTGACAAAGGTTCCCGGCTCTACAAACGGCTCGTTTACGACATGAAGATAGCTACAAGCGTGGGAGCCGGCATGAATGACTTGGAGATCGCCGGTCTCTTCGTCATCACCGCGTCCGTAAAACCTGACGCCAATATTGCCGACGCTGAAAAGGCGATCAACGAAGAGCTGCAAAAGCTACTCACCGACGGACCTACACAGGAGGAGCTCGACCGCGTGCGCACGAGATATATGGCGAACTTTGTCCGGGGGGCAGAGCGGATCGGCGGTTTTGGCGGCAAATCGGACATTCTCGCGCGCAGCCAGGTCTATCTGGGCAGCCCCGACGCGTACAAAAAGTCGCTGGCCCGCATCGCATCCGCTACCACAGCCGATCTAAAAGCAGCCGGCAATCGCTGGCTCACGGATGGCGTTTATTCGTTAAATGTGGTCCCGTTCCCCGCCGCAGAAGCGGTCGCGAGCGACCTTGACCGAACTAAGATGCCCGCCCCGGGGACCAACCCGCCGCCGAGGTTCCCGCAAATGCAGCGGGCCAAGCTCGCGAACGGTATGAACATCATCGTCGCCGAGAGACATGGCGTGCCGGTCGTAAACTTCAGCTTGCTGCTCGACGCGGGCTACGCGGCCGATCAATTCGGTGCACCGGGCACAGCCTCGCTAGCGATGAATATGCTCGACGAGGGCACCACGACGAAAAATGCGGTGGATATCAGCAAGGAGCTCTCATCCCTTGGTGCAAACCTGTCGACCGGCTCAACTCTTGATGCGTCTTTCGTCACGCTCTCGACGCTAAAGGCGAAGGTCGATGACTCGCTCAAGCTTTATTCAGAGGTGATCTTAAATCCGTCGTTCCCGCAAGCCGATCTCGACCGCCTAAAGGCCCTGCAGGTCAATGCGATCGAAAACCAGCAGTCGCAGCCTATCCAGATGGCCCTGAGAGTGTTTCCAAGGCTTCTCTACGGCCCCGGACACGCTTACGGCAACCCTTTTCAGGGATCGGGCTATGTCGACAGCGTCAAGCAGATAACGCGGCAGGACATCCTGAAATTCCACAGCACCTGGTTCAAGCCGAATACGGCAACGCTGGTCGTCGTGGGTGATACAACGATGGCCGAGATCAAGCCGAAGCTCGAAGCTCTATTCGCCGGCTGGAAGCAGGGCACGGTGCCGGTCAAGAAGCTTTCGGTCGAGGGAGGCGAGGCGACAAAGGCGAAAGTGTTTCTCATCGATAAGCCCGGAGCCGCGCAGTCCGTGATCCTCGCTGGCAGCCTGGCACCGCCTCGGTCTAACCCGGACGAGGTCGCCATCCAGTCGATGAATACCATCCTTGGTGGCGCGTTCATCTCTCGCCTGAATATGAATCTTCGTGAGAACAAGCACTGGTCGTATGGGGCCGGATCGGTCATCTTTAACTCAAAAGGCGACCGGATGTTCTTCGCGTATGCCCCTGTTCAGACCGACAAGACCAGCGAATCCATTCGAGAGGTCGCGACTGAGCTGCAGAGCATTATCAAAGCCCGCCCTGTGACCGCGGACGAGATGTCGATGTCAAAGAACAATCTGACGCTGACCTTGCCCGGCCTGTGGGAGACCAATGAGAGCGTGGCCCAATCGATACAGGAAATGGTCGAGTTCGGACTGCCGGACACATACTACGCGAGTTACCCGGATGCGATCGCAAAGCTGGGGCTCGAAAACATCAATAAGGCCGCCGGCTTGATCGTGAAACCTGGAGACCTCGTCTGGCTGGTAGTGGGCGATCGAGAAAAGATAGAGAAAGGGATACGCGCGCTCAATCTTGGTGAAATAGTCGTCGTGGACGCTGACGGTAATCCCAAGCGGCCGTAGTCCGTACAACAAAATGGCCGCCCTTCCGAGGGCGGCCTTATATTATGGCATTCGGGATTCGGGTGTCTCACGTCCGAATCGGAATATGTCATCCACTGGACCCGGGTGTCTCACGTCCGAATCCACTTATATAAACGCGCAAGGGCGGTGTTGGTTCCAAAAATAATTAATACGGGTAATAAACTTCTCTGATCGGTCGATGGGACAAGCCCCCGCGTTTCACAAATAAGAGATGCAACATTCTGCGTTTCACCGGCGTATGGTGTAAACGTAATGAGGAAGGGCGTTGGCAGCAACGTACCCTAAAGTGTCTTGTCCTGAAATAGGTTTACGGCAAGAATGAGACAGATGGGAGAGGAAAAGAGCAAGAAAGAGGTGGTAGAGGAGTACCTGCGAGGAGGAATCTCACTGCGGCAGTTGAGCCGGAAGTATGGGATGGCGCATGGGACGGTACATCGGTGGATACGTGCACACGAGAGGGGTGAGGAGCTGGAGGAGGGTCAGTCGAAGGTGAAGGCGTTGGTGGATATGCCAAAGGACGTGAGGCGGCTGCAGCGGGAGCTGTACGAGGCACGGCTGGAGGCAAAGCTGTATCGCACGATGGTGGAGGTTGCTGAGAAGGATCTGGGGATAGTGATCCGAAAAAAATCTGGGGCCAGGTAGTGAGGTTGGTAAGGGAAAGTGAGGGAGCGAGCCAGCAAACACTTTGCCGGCTGCTTGGCCGATCAAGACAGGGCTATTACAAGCTGCAGCGACGGGAAGAGCGAGAGGCTCTAAAGGCCGAGTTGGTGATAGAAAAGGTGATCGAGATCCGATTGCAACAAAGAAGGGTCGGGGTGAGGAAGATCTATCACATGATGACGCCGTTTCTGGATGAACACGCGATAAAGATGGGGCGAGACCAGTTGAATAAGCTGATGCGAGAGCACGGCCTGCTGGTGACAAAAAGACGACTGAGAAAGCCTAGAACGACGATCTCATGCTGGTGGAGACGGTATCCGAACCTTATCAGGGACGTAGTGCCGACATACTCTAACCAGGTATGGATGAGCGATATCACGTATATCCCGATCGGTGAGAAGTTCGGTTTTTTGAGCCTTATTACAGATGGATATTCGAGAAAGATCGTAGGTTACAGGCTGTTCCGTGACCTGAGTGCCCGCGGGTGTGTGGGAGCACTAAAGATGGCTCAGAGAAACAATCCCGGGCGAGATGGGCTGATACATCACTCTGACAGAGGGATGCAGTACTCGAGCGCAGAGTACGTAAAGCTGCTCGGCAGCAAGACACGGATCAGCATGACCGAGAACGGCGATCCGCTCGAGAACGCAATAGCCGAGCGGGTGAATGGGATCTTGAAGCAAGAGTTCCTCGAACCGTGGTACAAGACCTTCAAAGAGGCAAGAGAGGCCGTAGACAGAGCCGTAAATATCTACAATCACCTGAGACCGCACTCGTCGATCGAGAACCTAACGCCGGCCGAGGCACACACCCGTTCCGGTAAACTCAATAGGCTTTGGAAAAACTACTTTTCCACGAGGCCCATTGCTCAGGCCATGGCCTGAGCAATGGAGAAAATAAAACGAAAAAAGGAGACACTGTAAACCTTATTCAGGACTCGACACCAGGTGACCACAAATACCAGGAATCAGTACCTAAATGTGTCAACTTTTTTCAGGACGACACAGGACGACACAAAAGATCGGTGGGGCGTTAATTTTTACGGTCAGACGCGATACACCATGAAAAATCGCATTTAAGTGCTGTGTTCTCAACAGTTAAGTGTATCGCTCGCGCCGCGATACAGTATCGATACAGTTTGGTGAGCCAAACTTTACGCGGTTGTTTGAAGAAAACAGCGTAAATCATTGAAAGAAGGGCTACTTAGCAGTCTCGGCTAGCCGCCCGAGATGTCAATTATGATCTTGGTCTCTGTAGCTGATATCTGCAAAAGTATTATGTGTACTATTAAACCTCGACCCGGTTACTCTGCTCTTCCCGCACTGATCGTCATCGTCGTGTTCCTTTGGCTGTGTCCGAACGCTCAGGCGCAGGAAAAGGCGATAACGCGACAGGAAACGCTAAGAGGCACGATAACGCCCGAACGCGAGTGGTGGGACGTTCTGCACTATGACCTCTCGGTCCAGTTCATCCCCGAGAGGAGGCAGATCCAGGGTTCGAACGTGATCACGTTTAAGAGCTTGAAACCGGGAAGCAAGATGCAGATCGATCTGCAGATGCCTTTGAACATTACAAAAGTCGTCCATGGCGGCACCGAGCTTAAGTTCGAACGCGAGGGTAATGTGTTTTGGGTCACCTTTGACAAGGAAGTCCCCGCCGGCATCGAGGACAAGGTCGCGATCACCTATGGCGGCACCCCAAAGGCCGCTGCCAATCCGCCGTGGGACGGCGGCGTCACCTGGGGCCGTGATGACCTAGGCAACTGGTTTATCAACACCACTTGCCAAGGTATCGGCGCGAGTATCTGGTGGCCTAATAAGGACATCGGCTATGACGAGCCTGATAAGGGGATGAACATAAACATAACCGTGCCCCAAAGTCTCGTCGCAGTCTCGAACGGCCGGTTGAAGGGCATCGACAGCGACGAGAAGGCAAAAACCAAGACTTACCGCTGGGCGGTGACAAACCCGATCAATAATTACGGAGTTAACGCCAACATCGGCAATTACATCTCCTGGTCGGACAAATATGAGGGGCTCGGCGGAACTTTGGATATCACCTACTACGTTCTGCCGCACCAGAAGGAAGCGGCTATGAAAACCTTTCAGGAAGTCCCGCGCATGCTCAAGGCTTTCGAACACTGGTTTGGGAAATATCCGTGGTACGAAGATGGCTACAAGCTCGTTACTGTTCTTTACCCGGGAATGGAGCACCAGAGTTCGGTCACCTACGGGAATTACTTTCGCAACGGATATCGCGATCGCGACCCGAGCAACGGTACCCCATGGGGCTTCAAGTTCGATTTCATCATTGTCCACGAATCGGCACACGAATGGTGGGGCAACAACATTTCCATGCGGGATGCAGCCGATATGTGGATACACGAGGGGTTTGCGAACTATGCTGAAAACCTTTTTGTCGAGGAATACTGGGGTAAAGAGGCCGGTGCCGATTATGTCGTGGGTACCCGTCGCGCGATCAGGAACGACCAACCGATCATAGGAACCTACGGGGCAAACCGTGAGGGTTCCGGCGACATGTATCCAAAGGGCGGCAACATGCTCCACACGATCCGCCAGTTAGTTGACGACGATGAAAAGTGGCGGTCAATAATCCAGGGGCTGCAGAAAGACTTTTGGCATCAAACGGTGACAACACAGCAGGTGGAAAAATACATCTCAGACAAGGCCGGTATCGACCTGAGCAAGGTCTTTGACCAATACCTGCGAACCACCGATATTCCAGTGCTAAAGTACTCGATCAAGGGTAATGATGTGACCTTCTGGTATGAGAAGGCCGTGCCGGGGTTCAACATGCCGCTCGAGATCCGAGTCAACGGCCAAAGAGCCTCGATCAGGCCCAACACCACGCCATCCACCAACAAATTTAACGATCCGGTGAAGACATTTGAGGTGGATCGCAACTTTTACGTTCTGTCGCAGAAAACCGAATAAGAAACTTCAGCATCGGACTACGTTCCCGCTGCTTTTGGAATATGAAGAAATATATACTTGTTACGCTTCTTATCTTTGCCCACAGCTTGACCGCGCAGGTAAAGCAGGATTTCCTGAGCGCTAATATCGACACCTTGACGCCGCCCTCTTTGGATTTCTTTCAGTACGCGAACGGTGGCTGGATCAAGAAGACGCCTATCCCCGAGTCTGAAAGGGGCTGGGGTATCGGAAACCTGGTGCAGGAAGAGATCTATAACCGGATCCTTAAGATCAACAAAGATGCGGCCGCGGCCAAGGCCGAACCAGGCAGCAGCACCCAGAAGATCGGAGACTTTTGGTTTGCCGCGATGGACACTCCCTCTATCGATAAAAAAGGGATCACCCCGCTTCAGAAGTATTTTGCCGAGATCGACGGCCTGGGTTCCTATCAGGACCTCACAAAGATCGCGGCCGGGCTTCACCGGATAGGCGTGAGCTGTTTCTTCCGCGAAGGTATCGGGCAGGATGACATGGACAGCGAGACGATCATGTATCAGGTCAGCCAGGGCGGCCTCGGACTACCAAATCGGGAATATTACTTCAAGACCGATGACCGGACGGCCAAGATCAGGGAGGCATACAAGCGTTACGTAGTCACCACCCTCATGCAGATCGGCATGTCTCAGCCAGATGCCGAAAAGGCTATGCAGGAGATCTACGATCTCGAGCTAAAGCTCGCCACCGCAAGCAGGAATCTAGAGGACCTGAGAGACCCCTATAAGAATTACAACAAGATGACGGTGGACCAGTTGACCGGCAAGACGGTGAATTTCGATTGGAAAGCCTACACGGTAGCGCTCGGTATTGACAAGATGCCGGCCAACTCGGTCATTGTCGGTCAGCCGGAGTTCTTCGAAGCGTTTGGGAAAGTAGTGAAAGAGACCCCTCTCGCGGTCTGGAAAAACTATCTGAAGGTTCGTGTTGTTCAGTCTTTCGCAAATTATCTTGACGAGACAACCTTCATGAACGCTTTTAATTACAGCAAGAACTTCTCCGGAGCAAGCACGCCCAGACCCCGCTGGAAAAGAGTTCTGGACAGCGAAGAAAGCTCTATGGGCGAGTTGCTGGGCCAACTTTTCGCGAAAGAATATTTCAACGAAAAGGCCAAAAAGAGATATAGCGATCTGGTCGAGGCTATCAGGAGTGCGTACGTCGATCGCATCAACAACCTGACATGGATGAGCGCCGAGACCAAGGCCAAAGCGCTAGAAAAACTTAGCAAAGTCTCCAAGAAAGTGGGCTATCCCGATAAGTGGAAAGACTTCTCATCGTTAAAGGTCAGCCGCGAGTCCTACCTCGACAATAGGATCAACGCGAACCTCTTTTGGCATAACTACTCGCTCAGCAAGCTCAATAAACCGGTCGACCGCACCGAGTGGGATATGACTCCGCAGACCTACAACGCGTACTACAACCCCAGTAATAACGAGATCGTTCTTCCGGCAGGGATCTTCGCCGTTCCGGGCGTCAAGGACGAGGACCTGGATGATGCTTTCGTCTACGGGTATGCGGCCGCGAGCACGATCGGCCACGAGATCACTCATGGATTTGACGACCAGGGCCGCCAGTACGACGCTCAGGGCAACCTGAAAGATTGGTGGACCAAAGGCGATGGCGAAGAGTTTAAGAAACGCGCCCAGGCGATCATCGAAGAGTTCAATGAGTTTGTCCCAGTCGATGATAAGCACGTGAACGGCGAAGCAACTCAGGGTGAGAATATTGCTGATCTCGGGGGGATGCTGCTGGGCCTCGATGCCTTTAAGAAAACCACACAATACAAAGAGGGGAAACCGATCGGCGGCTTGACGCCGCTCCAAAGGTATTTCCTGGGTTATGCATACGGATGGCTTTCTCAGAGCAGGAAAGAGGCCTTGGCAAATCAGGTGTTAACAGATGTCCATGCACCCGCCAAAGAGCGAGTGAACGGTCCTGTTATGAACATCCCCGCATTCTATGAAGCCTTCGGCGTCAAACCTGGCGATAAGATGTGGAGGGATGAAAGCAAGCGGGTAAACATCTGGTAGCCGACCCCGCTAGTATGACCTGAACTGTTTGACTCACAACAGACGACCCGCTAGACTTTGCCTAGTAAATGTGGTGAGTTATTGCGACTTGCGGCCACGTAAAATAACCGGCTAAACAGCAAAGAGTTAACGGTATTTATTCAGAAACTCTGTGCTCGTTTGGCACAGAGTTTTTGACATTTGAGAGAGTGGAACCACAGATGAACACGATGGACACAGATGGTTACGGAGAATTTTAATAGCCATCGATCTGTGTTCATCCGTGTCCATCTGTGGTTCTAATTCCTATGAATTTTCTCGAACTACTTAAGGAAAAGATCATCGTATTCGACGGTGCGATGGGCGTGTCGCTCCAAGCCGCTGGCTTGTCGATCGACGACTGGGGCGGGCCTAACTTTGAAAATTGCTCTGAAAACCTTCTTTATACGCGTCCTGACGTCGTCGAGAACGTACACAAGAGCTTCCTCGACATCGGTTGCGACGTGATCGAGACAAACAGCTTCGGCGGCAGTGAGGTCGTTCTTACCGAATTCGGCATCGCTGATAAGACTTACGACGTAAACAAAAAGGCCGCTGAGCTGGCGAAGCGTGTCGCAAACGACTATTCAACCCCGGAGCACCCCAGATTCGTAGCCGGGTCGATCGGCCCTGGCACTAAGCTCCCGACGCTCGGTCACATAACCTATCAAAACCTTAAGAACGCATATCGCGAACAGGTACGCGGTCTGGTTGACGGCGGTTCCGACGTGCTGCTGGTCGAGACGTGCCAGGACCTGCTGCAGACAAAGGCAGCACTCGCCGCGATCTTCGAGCATTTCGAAAAAAATAAGATACGGATCCCGGTCATGGCCCAGGTGACGATCGAGGTCTTTGGCACGATGCTCAACGGCACCGAGATCGGCGCCGCTCTTACTGCTCTCGAGCCATTTCCGATAGATGTGATCGGCATGAACTGCGGCACAGGGCCAAAGCACATGACGGACAGCTTTCGCTGGCTTGCCGAGAACTCGCCGCTTCCGGTCAGCATACTGCCCAATGCCGGCCTGCCCGAGGTGAAGGACGGCAAACAGCATTACGACGAAAGCCCTGAGAGTTTTGCCGCCCAAGTCGAACATTTTGCAAAAGACTTCGGTGCAAACATCGTCGGCGGCTGCTGTGGCACGACCCCCGAATACATAAAGCTGCTTGTCGACCGCCTCGGCAGCCTGTCGCCAAAACAGCGAAATGCAAAGCTTGCTCCGTCAGCTTCGTCGATCTACTTTCAGCAGCCATATACGCAGGATGCATCATTCCTCATCGTCGGCGAACGAGTAAACGCGTCCGGGTCGAAAAAGATGCGGGACCTGCTTGGTGCTGAGGACTGGGACGGCCTCGTCAATCTCGCAAAATCGCAGGAAAAAGAAGGTGCGCACATCCTTGACGTCAACGTCGACTTTGTCGGGCGTGACGGCGTTGCCGACATGCATGAGCTGGCCCACCGCCTTGCCACCCAGATCAAGATCCCGCTCATGTTCGACTCTACTGAGTGGGAAAAGATGGAGGCCGGCCTCGAGCACGCCGGCGGCAAGAGCATCCTCAACTCGACCAACTACGAGGACGGTGAGCCGAGATTTCTAAAGGTTCTGTCTCTCGCCCACGAATATGGCGCGAGCGTCGTTATCGGCCTGATCGACGAAGAAGGCATGGCCCGCACAGCCGAAGATAAGCTCCGGATCGCACGCCGGGCATACCAACAGGCGACCGTCGAAACGCAGGCATTCCGACTGGCACCTCACGATATATTCTTCGATCCGCTGGCCCTCCCGATCTCCACGGGTATCGAGGAAGACCGCAAGAACGCGCTGGAAACGGTTGCGGCCATCCGACAGATCCGGGAAGAAATGCCCGAGGCCAATATCATCCTTGGCGTTTCGAACATCTCGTTCGGTCTTAATCCCGCAGCTCGTGTCGTGCTCAATTCGGTTTTCCTTCATGACTGTGTCGAGGCCGGCATGAATTCCGCCATCGTCAACGCTTCAAAGATACTGCCGCTCATGCGGTTTAATGAGCTCGAGATCGACACCGCGCGTGACTTGATCTACGACCGCCGCAAGTTCGATGGCGATGTTTGCGTATATGATCCGCTGACTGAATTTACAAAGCTTTTTGAAGGTAAAACCGCCCAGTCGATCAAACCCGACATCTCAAATCTCCCGGTTGAGGAGCGTCTCAAGGAACACATCATCGAGGGCGAGAAGATCGGCCTGGAAAACTCGCTTAAAGAAGCTCTCGAAAAATATCCGCCGCTTGAGATCATCAACAATATTCTTCTCGATGGCATGAAAACGGTCGGCGACCTCTTCGGTTCGGGCCAAATGCAGCTGCCCTTTGTGCTGCAGTCCGCCGAGGCGATGAAGTCGGCAGTAAAATACCTTGAGCCTTTGATGGAAAAGGTCGAGGGTGTCGAAAAAGGTACGCTAGTGCTCGCGACCGTAAAGGGCGACGTGCATGACATCGGCAAAAACCTCGTCGACATCATCCTGACGAACAACGGTTACAAGGTCGTCAACCTAGGCATCAAACAGCCCATAGACGACATCCTGCGCGCCTGGGAGGAAACCAAAGCCAACGCCATCGGCATGAGCGGCCTGCTGGTAAAATCGACCCTCGTCATGCGCGACAACCTTGAACTGATGAACGAACGCGTTATAGCGGTCCCGGTCATCCTCGGCGGCGCCGCCCTCAACCGCAAGTACGTCGATCAGGACCTCGCCCCACTCTACAAAGGCCAACTGTTCTACGCCCGCGATGCCTTCGACGGCCTCCATGCCATGGATAAGCTTACGCAGGGAGCACCGCAAACTATGGAAGCCGCCGCGGGCGCCGAGGCGGAAATACTACCCGAACGTGGTCCCCGAGACGCGGCAGACGTGCCCCCTGCAGCACCCGAACCGCCTGACACTGCCGAGGACCTCGTCGGCGAGGATGCGAAGCTAGGTGCGATAGCTGCCCGCGTATCGGACCGCAGATCAGGCGACACAACGCACACGACGCGTTCTGACATTGAGGAGAACGTGCCGATACCGACAGCCCCCTTCTATGGCTCCAAGGTTGTCGAGATCACCGATCTCACAAAGGTCTTTGCCTTTATTAACGAAACCGCTCTCTTCAAAGGCCAGTGGCAGTTCAAACAAGGGCGAAAGACTCCGGAAGAGTACGGGCAGATCCTCGAACGAACGGTCTATCCCAAGTTCCGCGACATCAAAGCTCTTGCCATCAGGGACAAACTGCTTCAGGCAAAGCTGGTTTACGGTTACTTCCCCTGCAACTCAGAGGGTAATGATCTGATCATTTACGAGGATGACAAAAAGACTGAAAAACTCAGATTCACCTTCCCCCGACAGCCCCTCGAACAGCGCGGCGGCAAGAACCTGTGCCTCACAGACTATTTCGCATCAGCCGATTCAGGAAAAGCAGACGTCGTAGCGTTCCAGCTCGTAACGATGGGCCGCCGGGCAAGCGAGTATGCCGCGGAGCTCTTCAAGGCAGACAATTACCAGGACTATCTCCTGTTCCACGGTCTCTCTGTCGAGTCTGCCGAGGCACTCGCCGAAATGTGGCACAAACGTATCCGCGAAGAGCTCGGCATTGCGGCAAACGACGCTCCGGATCTCAACAAGCTGTTTCACCAAGGCTACCAGGGCTCCCGTTACAGCTTTGGCTATCCTGCGTGTCCGAATCTCGAGGACCAGACGAAGATATTCGATCTCCTCGATCCGGCGAGGATCGACGTCGAGCTGACCGAGGAATTCCAGCTAGATCCTGAACAATCAACGTCCGCGATCATCGTCCATCATCCCGAAGCAAAGTACTTCAACATCGAGTAAGAGCTTAGATATAATCACCGGTATGGTAGTAACTTCCGAAAGCGAGGATGCGAAGGCTCTCTTCAAGGAAGCCATCATCGAAGCGATGACGCAGGAAAACGGTCTTTTCGACGAACTCTTTTATGAGATCGTTGAGGACATTGCGCTCGCACGAGCGATCGACGAGTCCAAGGGCTCGCCTGCCGTGCCGCTTGAGGATGTGCTCGAGTTTCTGGAGTCTGAAACGTGAACGTTCGAATAACGGAGACGTTTTTCCGAGACTTAAAGAAGATCACCGATAAGAACATCCTGACTGCTGTCCGCAACACGATCGAACAGGTACGATCCGCACAGACGACCCACGGGATCGCACATTTTAGAAAATTGGCGGTGAAAGGGGCCTACTACCGCATCCGCATCCGTGATCATCGAATAGGCCTGGAACTAGACGAAGGAACCCTCATATTTCACCGGATCCTTGAACGAAAGGACATATACCGGTATTTTCCGTGAGATCAGATGTCTTACGAATCCCCCGAGTCGACCTCGATCAGAGCGACATCCAGATCTCTGGCTCCCAGCGCGGCCGAGGTGGAGGTGCTGTCGCCCACAGAACGTCTCGGCTTCCGCCTCACCCACCGCATGAACCTGGGCGCGTGGAAGCGTCTGATGACCTGGTGCCAGCGTCACATCGGCAGTCTCTGGATCTACATCGCGACTTACAATCTGATGAACGTCTTTGGCATCGAGAATGTTGAGACCACAGACGCCGATCGGCCTTTGATCCTGGTTGCCAATCACCGCTCGTTCTTTGACATGTACACGGTGTCGAGCGTCCTGTTCCGGCGAACGAAACGGCCGATGGTGCTCTACTTCCCTGTCCGCGGACGCTTCTTCTACGATAATCCTATCGGGTGGTTCGTAAATCTTGTTATGGGCTGGTTCTCGATGTACCCGCCGTTTTTTCGGGAAAGTCGGGTTGCTCGAAAACGCGAATTCGACAAATACTCGATGCGACGCCTCGTCGAGCTGTGCACCACAGGCAGAGGTCATGTGATCGGTTTTCACCCCGAGGGCAAGCGTAATCTCGAGGGCGGTCCGTACGACCTGCTCCCCGCTCAGCCAGGGATCGGAAAGGTGATCTATGAGGCTAAGCCGCAGGTCGTGCCTGTTTTCATTGCTGGTCTCGGCAATGATCTTCCGAAACAGATACTGGGCAACTGGACAGGCGGCCCGAAGGTGCGTATCTGGTTTGGAGAACCTATCGACCTCGCCCAGTTTTACGAAAAAGCCGACAGGCTGCGTACTCACAAGGAGATCGCCGACTTTCTGATGACAAGGATAGCGTTTCTCGGTGAGGAGGACAGGGTCAAATTCTCGGCATGATATCCTTTAACCATTCGAGCCTTTGAGGTTCTTTGTGGTTCATGGAGGGTGCAGAACGATCGCAATTCATAGATATACCGCGGCTTGAGATGTCCAAGCGGCGTCGCTGGGCAGTGACTATCGGTGTGATGACCGGTATGGCCATAGCGGCTCTCGAGGCGACCGTGGTCGGCACGGCGATGCCGACCGTGATCGCAAGCCTTGGCGGAATTTCTCACTATAGCTGGGTATTCTCGGCATATCTTGTCACCTCGACGGTAACCGTTCCCGTTTGGGGAAAACTCTCAGATCTGTACGGTCGACGGCTCCTGTATCAGATCGGTATCGGCGTCTTCCTGCTCGGCACGCTGCTTTCCGGCGTCTCGACATCTATGACCCAGCTCATCGTCTTTCGGGCAATCCAGGGCCTCGGGGCAGGTGCGCTCGTGCCACTTGGGATGACGATCATCGGCGACACGTTCACGCTAAAAGAGCGGGCAAAGATGCAGGCTTACTTTAGCGGGGTCTGGGGCCTCTCAAGCGTGGTCGGGCCGATCATGGGCGGATTCATAACCGACCAGCTTTCGTGGCGCTGGGTGTTTTTCATCAACCTTCCGGTTGGTATCCTCGCCGCACTGATCATCGGTTTTGCGCTCAAGGAGCCGAAGCATGATGAAAAGCCGACGATCGACTACCTGGGAGCGGTAACGCTGATGCTCTCGATCAGCCTGATGATGCTGGCGCTCGTTGAGGGTGGCAAGTCCGTTGGTACATTATTGTCCGGTGGGAATCTGATCGAGCTGATAGCTAGTATCGTTTTCCTGGTCATATTTATTTTTGTTGAACGTTCGGCGAAAGACCCGCTGATACCATTTCAGCTTTTTAGAAACAGGACGATCGCAGTTGCCACGATCGCCGGTTTTCTCGCCGGTGTGGCAATGTTCGGCGGCATTTCATTCATTCCACTTTTTGCTCAGGGAGCACTCGGAATGACGGCGACGCAAGCGGGATCGCTCCTGACGCCGTTGATGCTGAGCTGGGTGTCGATGTCGGTCATTGTAGGACGTCTGATGCTTCGCATCGGATATAAGATCATCACGATCGCGGGCTTTGCCGTAATGTCGCTCGCATTTCTGATGCTCTCCAACTTTCATCGAGAGACGCCTTTGATATGGCTATATGTTGACCTCGCTTTGATCGGCGCCGGCCTAGGTCTTACCATGCTCACACTCTTGATAGCTGTTCAGCAATCTGTGGACCGTTCGCAATTGGGGATCGCTACCTCACTCAACCAGTTCTCGAGAGCCATCGGAGGCGCGCTGGGTGTAGCCATATTGGGGGCGGTGCTTACCGCCGGTTTGTCCTCGCAATTGCTGAAAGCCGCGAACGGTGCCGGCAGCTCGATCTCGACGGAGCAGGCGGAAAGCCTCGCCTCGAATCCGAACGCTTTGATCGAACCCACAGCCAAGGCGAGTTTGCCTGCCGGTATTCTACCCGTACTTCAGGACGCGATGGCCGGCGCGATCAAGCCGGTCTTCCTCGTGGTGGTCGTGATGTGTTTTCTGGCTCTCCTCGCCAGCCTTGTCTTGCCCCGAGAAAAGGTGACCGAGGTCGTGGCGTCCGATCCCAACGTCGGCGAAAAGATGCTAATGGCAGAGCAGACAACGATCAATGCCCGAAACGAGCCAACCTGCGAACAGGAGTAGCAGTTTACTCTACTGGTTTTGAGCTTTCCCCGGTCCGGATGTATTTGAGTTTGATTCCGCAACCTGGGATTGCTGCTCAGCACGTTTCTGAAGTTCCTCGGGTGGGAGCCACCCGGCCTTCTTCAGCAGTTCGGTCGCAAACCGGATAGGTATGGCCATATTGGCCGCAGTATTCTCGGTAAAAACGCCAAAGTTCACGCCGATGACTTTTCCCGTTTGTCCGAACAACGGTGCGCCCGAGCCGCCCTCGGCAGTCTTTGCATCGTGAACGATCCGGTTAGCATCCAGGTCCGTGATCAATCCCTGAGTGGTGAGCGGCACGATCTTTTGTGACTGCGCAAGGAAATTGATCAGATTGGTCCGTGAGTTGCCGAATCGTTGATTGATCGACTTCGCCTCATTGTCGTCTACCATCGCAAGCAGACGATCCGGCCCACTTGGATAACCCATGGTAACCACAGTCTTCCCGATAGCGGCGGATATCGCATCCGTATCGAGCGGTATCGACGGCAGATTTGCCGGCAGAGTCGTAGCGTCGACCCACCCGATCGAAAGATCTTCTTTGTTCCCTAGCTGTTTGATACGCATAGGAAACGGCTGTGCTTGATTTGGAAAGTAGATCACGAGACGTTTTACTCGCGCCCGTCCGTTCGCGGCCAGCATCATCTGTTTGACCTGGTCGTCCTCCTCCCATGGCTGCACGACATGCCGGTTAGAGACAATGTACCCCTCCCCGACATGAAATCCGGTCCCTATAAAATCGTACTCGACCGGCGAGCCTGTTCCATCTGTCGTCAATCCGATCTGTGGGGCCGCAGGCGGCTTGGCCGGATCCTCCGTTGGCAATTGCTCGTACGGGTTAGGCCGCATTGACTGCGGATCTACGTATCGCAATACCTTCCCGCTCTTCTTGTCGACCAGATCATAAACACCAACGATCAGGCATATCGCGTTCCCGTACTCGACGCGAAGATTCGGCGCCAGCGAGACCGTCTTCATCAGGTCTTTATTCGTTTTATCGAGTTCTCCGATCTGGTCGCTGGTCTGGCCGAGTTTCTCTTCGAGCTTTTTGATCACCTCGCTTTGTGCCTCGGTCTGCTTACGACTCTCGCGAAGCTCCGAACTCACCGCATATCCGATATATACGAGACCAGTAATAAAAGCCGCAATGAGGATAAGGGCGATCGTTTTGGTCGTCCAGGAGATCTCGCGGGAAAGCTCGCGGACGAACTCTCGCAGGAAAGCCTTCGCGTCGTCGCGCTTAGCTGACGTGGCGCTTTCGATCGCAGCGTCCTCGATGAACCGTGATATGTGGCGCTGCTCACGATTGGTAGTGATCAGGGCCGAACGGCTTTCCAGAGAGAAGAATGTAAAGGAGATCTGAGGTTCCTCGATCGCTATACGATCGCCGTCGTTGATGGCGATGTAACGGCGGATTGGCTTATCGTTTATTTGAAAACCGAGTGAAGGATTAAAATCGGTTATGCGATAAGCACCATCGCTGTTCTCTAGATCGAACCAAGCGCCCGAACCGTTGGTATGCGAGGTGTGGATCTGCAGATCGGCAGTCTCATCAGAACCAATTCTTATACGTTCCTGGGAGAAAAATTCAGTGCGCTTTTCGTCACCGACTGAGATGTGAATTATTATGCCGGCTGCCATCAAACAAGGTGTGGCTCGATAAGGAAAATTCTAGCACACAAGCAGACTTGGAAGATGGAACGCAGATTTTCGTTGTATGCCCGGCTCGCTGTGATCTGCCCGGTGCCCTATGAGCGCTGGCCACTGACCACTGTCCACTGTTAGCCTAGTTAAGTGGCCAAGCCAAAGTTCATAACCGACCGAGAAGAGCTCGAAAAGCTCGCCCCGATGCTCAAGGCTCCCATTGAGCGGCAGGTTTTCGTCTGCACCGGCAAATCATGTTCGGCCGTCGGCGGTGAGGAGGTCATGGCCGAGTTCGCCAGGATCCTTGAGGAAAAAGGTCTTCGTCAGGGCAAAGTGTCTAAAGGTCGAAATCCGATGGGCGAGATCGTCTTGACCCAGTGCGGATCGATAGGCTTTTGCTCGATCGGGACCGCTGTGATGGTTTATCCGGACGGAACCATGTACGGGCAGGTGCAGCCAGAGGATGTTCCCGAAATAATTGAACACCACCTCGAACACGGGCAAGTGGTCAAACGTCTCGCGCTTATCCAGTTGGAAAGGTCCTAAGGTAACGATCGCTCCCGTTTACCTTGTCCCCGAACCCCCGATCATCGAGCGGGCCAGACATGGTGAGGAGGAAGCGAAAGTGCTCGTTGGGACAACGGGGATGCGGAAGCAAGAGATATTGCAGAAGCCGAAAGATCCGTGGAGGTGAGCGGTGATCAAACTACCACGACGCGACGGGCTTAGGCGTGGATGAAACGCGCACGGCGCATGCGGCGAGGGAGGTTACAAAATGCACTTTTGGAGGTTACAAACGGGCATTTCGTGGTTACATCACGACGCCCTGAAGTGGCAGAAGATTCTTTTCTTTGGGGTTATCTTCCCGGTTCTTTTTTCGGGATGTTCGAAGCACCTGAAGCCCGATCATCGACCTACCGAACGAGACTTTGGTGAATCGATCAGGTCCTATCCCTTTATTGCGCCAGATGATAGGAAGCGTCGTGTCGTTGATAACTACCCAAGGCTCGAACTAGGAATGAGGAAGGATCAAGTGGCCGAGATAATCGGCGAGCCAGACTACTCGGAGCCGACGCAGCGAAAAGAAGACCCCGTGGGTTCGTCCTGGGTCTATGCCTTCTACTGCACCGGGCGTTTTTGTGGCACGACCAGCCAGGATGATCTTTTGCAGGTATTCTTCGATCTCGGCGACAAGGTAATTGGGATCTTCCCTTCGCCAAGACTAAAACTTGAACCTAAAAGGGCTGCGCGGTTCTAAACTCGCATTGCAGTGAGGATCTCATCAACAACCTTCTTAGCATCGCCGAAAAGCATAAGCGTGTTTTCCTTATAAAAGAGCGGGTTATCGACGCCTGCGTAACCGCTTGCCATCGAGCGTTTCATGACGATCGTGTCTCGCGCTTGCCAGACGTGAAGCACCGGCATGCCGGCAATAGGCGAGCCCGGATCATCAAGCGCAGACGGGTTGACGATGTCATTCGCACCGATCACCCAAGAGACGTCGGTCGACGGAAACTCATCATTGACTTCGTCCATTTCAAAGACGATGTCGTAAGGGATGTTGGCTTCAGCGAGAAGTACGTTCATGTGCCCCGGCAGCCGTCCCGCGACAGGATGGATGGCGAATTTTACGGCGACTCCCTTCTCCTTGAGTATCTTCACGACCTCAGCCAGTGAATGCTGTGCCTGCGCGACAGCCAGGCCATAGCCCGGCACGATAATGATCTTCTTTGCATTGAGCAGCAGGTCCGAGGCGCCGGGCGCGTCTACCGATCGCACCTCACCCTGCGGCTGAGAGCCTGTCGCAGGCGAAGCACCGCCCTCGGTACCAAATCCGCCGAGCATAACGCTGACAAATGACCGGTTCATGCCCCGGCACATGATGTAGCTGAGGATCGCGCCTGATGATCCGACGAGCGCTCCAGTGATAATGAGCAGGTCGTTGGACAGCATAAAGCCGGCGGCAGCGGCCGCCCAGCCCGAATAACTGTTGAGCATGGACACAACGACCGGCATATCTGCGCCGCCGATCGCCATGATGAAGTGCAGGCCTAAGATCCCGGTCAACACCGTAGCGATCAGCAGAGGCCACTGGCCCGAATGCTCATTCGGCGACATAAAGAACGCGACGCCCAGACCGATGGTCACCAGCAGCATGATCATGTTGATCAGGTGCCTGCCCGGGATCATCAACGGCTTCCCACTCAGTGAGCCGCGCAGCTTTAGGAACGCGATGACCGAGCCAGTAAACGTGATCGACCCGATACAAACGCCGATGTAGATCTCCCCCAGGTGGAGGTTTTGCTCCGCCGACGTCATCGGCGCGTGCGGTCCAAGATAAGTCGCGAATCCAACGAGCACAGCTGCCAAACCAACAAAGCTATGCAGTATCGCTACCAGCTCAGGCATCGATGTCATCTGAACACGCGAAGCCAGGATCGCACCGATAACGAGTCCCGGCGCCAAAGCGCCAAGCAGGACCGGCAGCCCGCCCGTATTCATCGCAGCCGCCGTTGCGACGAGCGCAATGAGCATGCCCAGAATTCCGTAAAGATTGCCCCTGCGAGCTGTCTCCTGTTGAGACAAACCTCCAAGGCTCAAAATGAACAACGCACTCGCGGCGATGTAAGCGATAGTGATAAGGCTCTGTTGCATTAATGTTTACGAAAGTGCCAAAAACGACGCGTAATCGTCATCGAAGAATTGATTTAGCGCCTCGAACTCTCTTCGCACGAGCTCTTCGACGTCTCGAGTTGAGCAATTGCCCAACCGTATCCACACGACCTTCGGCGGAAAACCCTGCAGCAGACTTCTATCGTGCATATCCGAGTCTTTAGAAACGATCATGAGGCCGTTATCAAGAGCGTATTGCCAGACTATGGGATCGTCAGCGGACTTGAGTCCTACGTCGCGAACATGCACCGATCCTGTCAGAATATCTTCCAAACGCTCGACCAAGCTCGGGGACAGGTTTTCGTCAAAGAGAAGCTTCACGCGGCAACCGGTACTTCCATTAGTCGGCGTTCGCGATCAGCAGCAAAAGCGATGCACGCCTTTAGATCTTGTGCCGTCAGATCAGGAAAATCGGCCAAGATCTCGTCCTCCGTCATATCTGAGGCCATATATTCGAGCACCTCATAGACGGTGATCCTGAGCCCTCTGATACAAGGCTTGCCTCCTCGTTTGTTCGGTTCGATGGTTATGTAGTCTCGATAATTCATGTGGCTGCAATATTTATTACTTCCTAAACATCCCGAGCATTCGGTTGGTCACAAGGAAACCACCGGCGATGTTGATCGACGCTATCAATACGGCGATAGCTCCGAGAATAACGGTAAGACTGGTATTTGATCCTGTGAGCTGCAGCATGCCGCCGACCAGGATTATGCCGCTGATCGCGTTGGTCACGCTCATCAGCGGCGTGTGCAAAGCCGGCTTTACATTCCAGACCACCTGGAAGCCCACAAATATCGCGAGGATGAACACTGTAAAGTGCGACAGCACGCTATCTGGAGCGATCACCCCAAGTCCGATCAGTGCCAGCGCGGCGATCATGAGCAGTACCGGACTTACTCCCGTGCCGCCGTCATGTCCATGAGCTGTGGCGGCTTTTGCGGCCGCTACGCTGGCAGAACTCTTGGTCGGAACGCCGGGTTCTGGTGGGGCGGGCGGGGCCGGTGGTGCAGGTGCGGGCCACATCATCTTGCCTCCGTCGAGAACGATCGACCCACGGATCACCTCGTCCTCGAGATCGAGCTTGAGATTGCCGCCCTCTTCGGTCATGTCCGCCAAAAGGGCGGTCACACACGCACCATAAAGTTGGCTGGACATGCTTGCCATCCTCGATGGCAGATCGGTGTAGCCGACGATGGTCACGCCCTTGTGGTGAGTTACCTTGCCAGGTTCGGTTAGGGCACAGTTGCCGCCCTGCTCGGCAGCGAGATCGACGATCACGCTGCCGGGCTTCATCGACTCGACCATACCGGTGGTAATGAGTTTTGGCGCCGGCTTGCCCGGTATCAGGGCGGTCGTAATGATGATATCGACCTGCATCGCCTGAGCGGCGAACAGGGCCATTTCGGCCTTAAGGAAGTCGTCGGACATCTGCTTGGCGTAACCGCCTTTGCCTTCACCTTCTTCCTTGATATCGAGCTCGAGAAACTCCGCACCCATCGACGCGACCTGGTCCTTTGTAGCCGAACGCGGGTCAAATGCCCTCACGATCGCCCCGAGCCCCCTTGCTGCGCCAATAGCCGAAAGTCCGGCAACGCCCGCACCGATCACCAGGACCTTAGCTGGATCAATGCGTCCCGCAGCAGTTATCTGGCCCGTAAAGAATCTTGGGAAGTGGTTCGCAGCCTCAATGACCGCCCGGTAGCCCGCGATATTTGCCATCGCGGACAGCGTGTCCATCTTTTGAGCACGCGTGATGCGCGGCACACAATCCATGCCAAAGACCGTGGCTTTCCTCGCAGCGAGGCGATCCAGGAGTTCACGGTGCTGGGCCGGCCACACAAAACCCACGAGCCAACCGCCCTCTTTTAGGAGTTCGGCCTCATGCATGCCGAGGTCCTTGTTTTCCTCGGGCGGTCGGACCTTCATGACCAGGTCCGAAGCGGCCCAGAGGTCTTTGGTCCCGTCGATCACTGTCGCACCGGCCTCTCGGTACTCGCTGTCGATGCAGTTTATGCCGTGTCCGGCATGCGATTCGACCACGACGTCGAAGCCAAGCTTCTTGAGTTTCAAGATCGTTTGCGGTGTAGCGGCGACGCGCTTTTCTCCCGGATGGATCTCTTTAGGGATACCGATTGTAGTCATTTGATTTTGTGAAGAATTGCCAGCAAAAGTTTAGTTTCGGCTATCAAGGTAGTCAAACGACGCAAAACTTGTGCCGTTAAAGGCTATCGCGGACAGTCGAAAATTTTTGTTATTTGGTTCATAAGAACACCAAATTCGGGTTGCAACCTATAGCCAATTCGGGCATCCTAGATAAGTACTTCCTTCTCTTGCGTTTAGCCTACGGAGGCGGGCGCACTTGCCAAAGACGGTTTTGGATCGGTATAGAAAGAGCAGGGTTAATTTAATAGTCACAGAGTAGCTCTTGAAGTATTTTTGAGCATCCGAAACCGGACGACTTCGTCAGCAACCGTTTCTCGCGAAGCAATTCGATTCGAACTCTAAGCGTTTCCCGGGCAGCGGGAAGAGGGTAAATAAATTTAATGTCAACGAAACTTTACGTAGGAAATCTTTCCTTTCACACTTCGGTCCAGGACCTTGAAAACGCATTTGGCGAGTCGGGAACGGTTCAGTCAGCTAACATCATCGAAGATCGCGAAACCGGCCGCTCACGCGGATTTGGCTTTGTCGAGATGTCGAGTGCCGAGGAGGCCAAAGCTGCTATTGCAGCTCTCGACGGCAAAGAACTTGACGGTCGTAACCTGAAAGTAAATGAAGCTAAACCGCAGGGAAGCGGCGGTGGCGGCGGTGGTGGTAATCGCGGCGGCGGTGGCGGTGGTGGTTACGGTCGCAGTCGCGGCGGTGGCGGTGGCTATGGCGGCGGCTACGATGGCGGCGGCGGCGGCCGTGGTTCGCGCTGGTAGATTTTTGATCTGGACGATGCCTTCGTCTCGCTTGACGAAGGCATCGTCACTGGCTATCTTACATATCGAAGAGTAGATGAAAGAAGAGGTAATTGAACTCGCTGGAGTCGTGATCGACAAACAGCCCAATGCATATTTCAAGGTTAAGGTGAACGACAGCGATCATGTTGTCCTGGCAACCATCTCCGGTCGTATGCGCCGCAATCGCATACGTATTCTGATGGGTGATCGTGTAGATATCGAACTGTCACCTTACGATCTGACAAAGGGCCGCATCACCTACCGTCACAAATAGTCTCCGCGCTAGGCGACCGTCCGCTCAAGACCGATCAAGACCACCCGCTCACATGTCGATCGAGTGGAGGGTCGATGCTAAACTCCCCGTCCATTTCAACAAACAAAATCCTTGCCTTTGCCTCGCTGATTGCCTTAAACTTGGTTTAAATTTCAGGCCGAAGTCGTTTGTCCCGAGAGGACGACGCGGGGGAACCAGCCGTTTCGCTTACTGAGCGAAACAGGGGCGTATCTGATTTGCAGAAGAAGACTTCTTCGCTTCCAGCCCGTCAGCTAACCTCGCAGGCCTTTACGAAGAAGGACACTGGTTGACTCGAGGGACGTCGTGGTTCTTTGTTCACGGCCCTCGTTTTTGTCATTTCTTGGCCATGTGTCTTGCAGCCTGAGACTGCAAATGCTTCCTTTGGAGGCATTTGAGTCTCGAGGAGGGTAACAAGTACATGAAGCTGAGAAAGACCCTTGTCTCGATAGCTGTTGTTTGTTCGATTCTGCTGACCGGCGCGTGTTTGCCCAGTGCCCCGACAGACTCTGCCGGTTCGCAGACGGTCACGGTTTACGGATTCTCCATAATGAAGGAGGTGCTGGAGAAGGAGATATATCCGGCATTCTCTCAAAAATGGAAGCGCGAACACGGAGTAGACGTGGGCTTCGTTTCATCGTTTGCGGGATCCGAAACCGTGACCAATCAGATCATTCAAGGGACTCCCGCTGACATCGCCATCCTATCCATCGACCGGGACGCCCAGCGTCTGGCGGAAGCAAAGGCCACCAGCGTCGATTGGCACACTTATCCTAACAAAGGCATCGTTAACAAAACCCCGTTCGTTATCCTTGTTCGCAAAGGCAATCCGCAAGGTATCCGTGACTTCCCTGACCTTGCAAAACCTGGGATCAAGCTGATTCATCCCGATCCTGTAAGCTCGGGTGGAGCACAGTGGTCGATACTGGCCCTCTACGGCTCCGAACTCAAGAAATCACAAACTACGACTGGCGAGCCTGATCGATTAAAGGCGCTCGCAACGCTGCAGGCGATCTGGAGGAATGTGATCTCAACGCCGGGGTCGGCCCGCGAGGCGCGAACACAATTTGAGACGGGATATGGCGATGCCTTGGTGACTTACGAGCTGGAAGGCCTGATGATGAAGGCCGCCGGAGCGGACATAGAAATGGTCGTTCCAAAGGCAACCATTTTTAGTGAGCATCCGGCCGTGATCATCGACCGGAACCTCGACGCCGCTAAGAAAGCGACGGTTGAAGCCTTTCTTCAGTATCTCTGGTCAGATGAAGCGCAAAAGGCGTTTGTGAAGTATCACTTCAGATCGCTGAACGACGCCTTCAATTCGGAAAACAAGGAGTTCGCTAATATCGAGCAGCCGTTTACTGTCGAGATGTTCGGCGGCTGGGACAAAGCTTACCCCGACGTCATAGAGGGCGTCTTTCGGGCACAGGTGCAAAATAAGAAATAGGCATGAGTGCTAATCTCTCCGGCGTCAGGCACACACGGGGTTTCGATCTCGTAAAGCCATTGAGCGTAGCGACGCTCGTGGTCGTCATGCTCCCGCTCGTCCTGCTCCCGTTAGCCTCGATCTTTATATTTGGGACCAGTAATGGTCTGAAAAGCTTTTGGCACGCCCTGGTAGCTCCCGAGGCCATCTTCGCATTGAAGCTCTCGATCGTCACAAGCTTCTGGGCGACGATCTTCAATGTCTTTTTCGGCCTTTTTGCGGCCTACGTCCTCTCCAAATACAACTTTTGGGGCCGCAACGCGATCATTGTTACGATATCGCTGCCGACGGCCATCCCAACTGCGGTCGCGGGGTTCGCTCTGCTGCTGTTGTGGGGGCCTTACGGTACGCTTTCCAGGCTTTTTGGCTCGGATAATGTTCCGCACGTCATGTTCACGGCCTATGCCATCATCCTGGCCAACATATTCGTAACGTTCCCGCTGGCATTCGGGGTGATAAAACCTGTGTTTGAGACCATGAGTGCGTCCTTGGAAGAAGCCTCGGCCACGATGGGTGCTACAAGGTGGCAGACGTTCTGGCACGTGACCCTGCCTGGCCTGCGTGGTGCTCTGCTCGGGGGCGCACTCCTGACCTTTGCCCGAGCGGTCGGTGAGTTTGGCTCAACTATATTGGTTTCCGGAAACCTGGCTAATCGGACCCAGACGGCCCCGCTCTACATATTTGCCAAGTTCAACGAGGGCCAGGTCGAGGCCGCCAACGCGATCGCTATCGTTCTCGCCCTGTTCTCTTTCGCTATTTTTAGTATCCTTTTCTTCGCCCGTGACTGGCTCGAGGCTGATTGATGACGCAATACAACCCTGAGGACATTCACATAACCCCGATGGACTTCGGCAAGGCCGCTGTGACGATCTCCGCGGTCAGCAAGAGCTTTGGCGAGTCTATGGTGCTGGATAACATCAGCTTCAGCGTAGACCAGGACGAGATCGTCGTGTTGCTTGGAGCATCCGGGAGCGGGAAGACGACCATACTTCGGATCCTCGCCGGACTCGAAATGCCGGACGCGGGCATGGTCATCCTGCATGGTAAGAATGTTACGTCCCTGCCGGCGCGGGAACGCGGGGTTGGTGTGATCTTTCAGTCATATGCGCTTTTCCCAAAAATGACGGTCGAGCAAAATATCGGATATGGCCTCAAGATCAGACGAAAGAAGAAAAAGGAGATAAAGGAGAAGGTCGACAGCCTTGTCGAGCTTGTTCATCTTGAGGAGCATCGAGAGAAGTATCCGTCTCAGCTTTCTGGCGGCCAGCAGCAGCGGGTAGCCATCGCGCGAGCTCTCGCGTATGAGCCGGAGGTACTGCTCTTTGATGAACCTTTCGGAGCCCTGGACGCTCAGATCCGGACCATGCTCAGGCGTGAGATACGCGGCTTGTTGAAGCAGATCGAGGTACCGTCTATTTTCATCACCCACGATCAGGAAGAGGCCCTGGAACTCGGTGACCGTATCGCCGTCCTGAACCTGGGACGGCTGGAGCAGATCGGGACACCATTCGAGGTTTACAACAAGCCGGCAACGGAATATGTGGCCACTTTCCTGGGAGCAGCCAACGTTTTAGACGGCCGCATCGAAAACGGAAACTTCGTCGTCGGTGACATAAACTTGCCTTTAGACGAAGGAGAAGCCTATAAAGAGGGTGTCGAGGTCAAGATGGTCTGCCGCCCAGAAGATGTTTTTCTGAGACGGCCCGAGAATTTGACCCAAAATTACCGTCGACTTACCGATGGAGTGATAGATGAGGTAAGCTTCGTCGGTGCCTTCGAACGGGTGATCGTCCGAGTCGACCTGCCAGGAAAGGAGACCATAGTCGTGACCCGGCCGAAGACCGAAACCGCCTCGTTCCCGCTGCGACGCGGACAGCAGGTTCCGATCGGCCTGGTTCGTTTCCGTATCCTCGGCGATCCTGTAAGAGCGGCCAGCCGCGCGGCATGAGCCGGAAGGGTTTTCCCGTATGTCATTGTCCTTTTGCCAAAGGCTCGTAGAGTCGTTCGAATCGCGCCCGGAGGCGGTGGCGATGCGGATCGTCGGCTCGGAGGCCGCGACCTACACGTTCGGCCAAACGCTGCGACAGGTTCGAGCCGTTGCGTGGCGGCTTCGGGAACATGGTATCGAACCCGGTGATCGAGTAGCTCTCATTGGCGAAAACCATCCCAAATGGGCGATCGCCTATCTGGGCACACTCTTCGTGGGTGGCATCATCGTTCCACTCGATCCACATGGTGAGACCGAGACGCTCACCAACTTCCTAAAAAACTCTGAAGCCAAGGTTGTTTTCCTGTCACCGGATCAAGTAGCCCGATTTGATGAAATTCGGCCACGGCTTGAACGCCCGATCCACATTGTCCCATGGGTCACAGAACCCCCTGCGTCAGCGGCGGGCCAGCCTGATCAGGGATCACCCCGTGGGGCTGACATGGAGGATGCTCATGCAGGCCGTTCTGACTTTGACACGTGGGCTTTGTCGGAGTTCCCGGCCGAGTTCTCAAAAGAGACCCCACCGGCAGAGAGCGACGACATCGCCGTGCTGATGTACACGAGCGGCACCACAGGAACGCCAAAGGGCGTGCCGTTAACCCATGGAAACATCCTGGCGGAACTCGAGGGTGTGAATTACGTCCTCGCCCTTAGCGATAAAGAAAGGATACTCAGCCTGCTGCCTCTTTTCCATGCATACCTCCAGATCGTCAATCTATGGATCGCGACGACCTACGGATGCCAGGTTGGCTATCTGAAGGAACTTACGCCCGGCGAACTTGCCGAGGCGATGAAAACGTTTAAGCCGACGATACTCACCACAGTACCTCGCCTCTGGTATCTGTTTCATAAAAAGATATTCGACGCCGTCAAAGCCAAGCCTAAGAGCGTGCAGACGCTCTTCAAGGCCATGCTCGCGACAAATGGACGCCTTCGCGACACGTTCGGCATAAATCTTGGCCCTAAGCTTTTCAAGGAAATACATGCTTCGTTTGGAGGTGAGCTCAGGCGCGCGATATCGGCAGGTTCTCGATTCGACGAGGATGTCGCCGCTGATTTTCACAAGCTTGGCTTCACGATCCTCCAGGGCTACGGCCTGACCGAAACCAGTGGTGCCGCCACTGCTACTTATGAGACCGACAATCGCGTCGGTTCCGTCGGCAAGGCCATGCACGGCGCCGAGGTAAAGATCGATCAGCCAAATTCCGAGGGGATCGGCGAGGTGCTGATCCGGGGACCGATCGTTTTCAAGGGCTATTACAAGAACCCTGAGGCGACGGCTGAGGCGTTCACCGAAGATGGCTGGTTCCGCTCCGGCGACCTCGGCAAACTCGTCGACGGGAATCTGTATATTGTTGGCCGAGCCAAAGACGTTATCGTCCTGCCCTCGGGCAAAAACGTTCATCCCGAGGACATCGAGGTCCACTATCTCAAATGCCCGCTGGTCGCGGAGCTCGCTATCATCGGCGTAGCGGATGAAACCGACGCCCGAGCAGGTGCAGAGAAGTTAGCCGCGATAGTCGTACCTGATTTTGACTACCTGAAGCGGGAAAAGATCGCCAATTCGAAAGAGGCGATACGACATGCACTCGATAATCTGGGCCGATCGCTACCCGAGTACCAGCGAGTGCGCAACTACATCATCCGGGCCGAACCTCTGCCCCGTACCGCAACTCGCAAGATCAAGCGCTTCCAGCTCAAACAGGAGCTTGAAAGCGGTGTGATCGCGGCCGAGGCCAATGAGACAAAGACGTGGGAGCTGAGCGCCGGAGACACAAAGCTTCTTGAGACGAATACCGGCCGAGCGGTCGTGACAGTGATCCGTCAAAATTCACCCGATGTCGAATTGATCCACCCAGCGATGAATCTCGAGATCGACCTCGGCCTCGACAGCCTCGCTCGTGCCGAAACCTTCGCTGCGCTCGAGCATGCGTTCTCGACCGAGTTTGACGGCGACGAGGCGGCAACAGCATTGACGGTCGCGAACGTAATCGATCTGGTCAACGCACACGGCGGCGATAAGGCTGACAATGTCAGTCTTGATCTCAATTGGGGCGATATCGTTCGAGGGGCAGATGAACAGTTTCCTGAGATCGAAGGTGTTCTCCGTTACCGGCCTTTCTTTGGCGCATTCGCGTGGAGCGTCTACAGGGCCTTTAATCTCTTTTGCCGCATCTTCATGCGGCTCGAGGTACAGGGGATCGAGCACATACGTCGCCTTGAAGCCAATATCGATAAACCGTCAGCGAATAACGGCGGTCTAAATACGTTCATCATCTGTCCTAATCATCAGAGTTTTCTCGATCCTTTCGTACTTTGCTCTAACTACTCCTACCGGCTGTTTTGTCGGATCTTCCATGTCGGGGCGAGCGAGTTCTTTGCCAACGCATTCATGCGATGGCTCGCCCAGCTGCTCAATGTTGTGCCCGTCGACCCGGATACGCAGTTGATGAAAGCGATGAAGGCTGGTGCCATCGGGCTCAAGAACAACCGTGTCCTCAATATCTACCCGGAGGGTGAACGCGCGTTCGACGGTGAGCTTCATACCTTCAAAAAGGGCGCGGCGATCCTCGCGACGGAGCTGGATATACCCATCGTTCCCGTGGCGATGGATGGGCTCTATAAAGTGTGGCCCCGTAAGAGCTGGCGCATCAGGCCCGCGAAAGTAAAGATCTGGATCGGCGAACCGTTCTATGCGAGAGATCTGATCGCCACACGCAACCAAAGTCAGGTCGGTATGACGGCAAACGGCAGCAATGCAGCCAGCGCTTTGATCGCAAAAGGCACCACCCGATCCGGCGCAGGTTCGCCAACAACAGCCCAGACCCTCGCGGTCTCGACATCCGAGACTGCGGCCGCTGTCGCCGCCGCCCCTACCCACCCATCCGCCCTCTCAAAGGACGAGATCTACGAACGAGTAACTAGCCACCTGAGCACAACCATCGAAGCGATGATCACAAACATGCGCCGGGGTTGATACTTCTCGCATTTTCTGTTCTACTCATTGGTTTGTTTTTGTCATATGAGTACTGCTTTTGTCGATCAACTTGCTGCATATTCCGAGGCCGATTGGCTTGATGCCGTCGAGGACCTTCTTCCGTCTATTCATGAGGTAGACCGCAATGCGGTCCAGATCTGGTTTCGCTTTTATCCGCTTAGTTTACGGCGGTATCTGGATTCGTCCGAGAACCTCGAAGAAACGCTTCACGGGATCAATATGGTCGGCTCGTACGAGCTTAAGGATCAGATCGATACGTCTCACCATTTCCTCTACGGACACCGCTTCTGGAAGGCCACAAAATGTGCGATCCAAAAGGAGATCGATGAATATTCGGGGGAGACGCGACTGACCGAGTTGATCAAAGAGGTAGCCATTCGCATCGCTGAGAAATGCAAAGTCGAGCGGCCTCTCGTCAACGCGATCGCAGCTATCGGGGTCGCCACGCTGAACCAGGTTGGGAACGACGCCTTTTTCGCGACCCCAGGAGAGACCGAAAAGCAGCCCAAAGGCCTCATGGGCAAGGCTCCGGACGCCATAGTCGCCGAGCGGAACTTTCCAGCACATTGGGATCCTAAGCTTAGAATTCCACGTGGACAAGTTGTCG